>Ga0302326_10000202_pt1 | contig 173330 bp, 157 predicted proteins | sample Palsa_T0_3_FD_202264 | JGI IMG/M metagenome (GOLD analysis project Ga0302326, IMG submission 202264) | Peat permafrost microbial communities from Stordalen Mire near Abisko, Sweden - Palsa_T0_3 | ecosystem: Environmental > Terrestrial > Soil > Palsa > Peat permafrost | place: Sweden: Abisko...
CCCCCCGACCGCTGGTTGTTCTCTGCACCCGAATTGATTTCCTAAGCGGTTGTCATCGAGGGTCTAGAAATTGTATCCGCCGCGGGGGCGCGATTTTGCGTAATGGGTGCCGCGATTCTTACCAGTATAGGTAGGATGAACGCCAAGGCAGTGGCCCCCCGGACGCCTCCCGTCACGCGCTGAGACCGCAGAGCGTTGAACGGCCTGCGGCGCGCGATGAACGGCTTGCTTCGCGCGTCAGGCAAGGTGCTCGAACTTTTCCATCCCGAAAAACCGTGGGTTCGCGGTATTTTCCCGACGCTTCGTCGCAGAAGGGTGTACGCCGCGAGCGGGCGCCAGAATTGGTTTGGACCAAGCAAACACAGCTCCAGGCGCTGGGGCGGCTTCAAGCTAACCAAAGACTGTTACAAACATGCATACATTGCGTAAAACTAGGGCCGTCGCGGCCGCCCTCATGGGCACCGTCGCGGCCCTTTCCCTGCAGGCCCAGACGGCACCGTCATCCAGTGACGCGATGACTGCCACGGCGGACTCCGACAACGCCCAGGCCATGGAAAAGTTCGTCGTCACGGGATCCAATATCCCGAATGCCGGTGAGGCGCTGGCCATACCTGTCTCCATCATCTCGCCCACCGACATCGTGAACAGCGGCGTGGAGACCAATGTCCTGGATGTCCTGCGCAAGATTTCCCCTGCGATCAGCGGCATTGGCGGCGAAAACGCCACCATTGCCACGGGGGGTCAGGATGGCGGCGCGCAGATTTTGATCCACAATCTGCCGACCCTCGTCCTGGTCAACGGTCGCCGCATGGCCTACAATCCCGTCGACGCATCTGGGGGCGCTGAATTCGTGGACTTGAATGCGATTCCCCTCGCGGCCATCGACAGGATCGAGGTCCTGAGCGACGGTTCGTCGGCCATCTACGGCGCGGACGCCATTGGTGGCGTCATCAACGTCATTCTCAAGAAGGACTACAATGGGTGGGAGGCGGACGCCCATTACGGCTACAGCGACACCACGGGGCATTATTCGGAGCGCACAGGCTCCCTGACCGGCGGGGTCAGCAATGGAACGACCTCGCTCACGGTCTCCCTCGAGTACACGCAGACCGACCCGATCCTCGAGTCGGCACGTCCCTACATCAATCCCTTCTATGCCACGACCTATGTTCCCGGAATCCTGGAGGTGTTCGGCCTGACGACCAACCCCGGCACCGCCGGCTACGGCTATGACGAGGCCTTCCAGCTTGCGCCCGGGGTCAACGCCCCTCCCGGTGGCGGCACCTACACCATCCAGCAGCTCGTTGGCATGGGCATCTACAAGGACCTGGGCAGTTTCAATGACTCAGGAGTTCTTTCCCAAGTGGAACGCATCTACAACTTGGCTGATCACGAGTACCTTCAGCAATCGCTGAAGCGCCAAAGCGCCCTGGTCAATGCCGAGCACCAGATCTTCGGGGACAAACTGGAAGCCTTTGGCTATATGCTCTTCTCCCATGTCGACACGGAGTCGGGACTCAATGCGCAGCCGCTCTATCCGTTCATCTCGGATACCAACGCCAACCTGGGCAACGTTGGCGCAAACCCGCTGCCGGCTGGGACGGAATACGTCCCCGTAAATGCCCCGACGAATCCGCTGTCGCAGGCCAGCCTCGACCAAGGCTACACCGACGGCAGCGGCGGATACTCCGCCTATGTCCACAACCGTTTCGAGGGGAGTCCCCGGCTCTTTCTCAACGACAATCTCGCCCTGACGTTCGTCGGTGGCTTACGCGGCAAGATCAATGAGGATTGGTCGTGGGAAGTGGCGGCTGACATCAGCCGTTACCAGGACAACTACTCCAACCAGGGCTTGCTGGACACCAACAACCTGATCTCGGCCTTCGTGGACGGCCAGATAAACCCGTTCGCCATCACCCAGGCCCCCGGCGCGACAGACGGCGTCTTGGGGTCCGCATACGTCAACTACGTGAGCACGAACAACACCTTTGACGCGCTCCTGCGGGGAAAGCTGCTTGAACTGCCGGCCGGCGCCGTGAATTTCGCCGCCGGCTTTGACTACAGCAGGCAAAACCTGACGGCCGTTCCCGACAACAATACGGCCAATATGCTTTGGGTCGATTCCCCCACCATCCTGCCCTTTGATCAGAATCGCACGATCACCTCGGCCTATGCCGAGGTCGAGATCCCCGTCGTGGACAAGAGCCACCCGCTTCCAGGAATTTACTCGTTGGCGCTGGATGGTGCCGGCCGCTATGACGACTACTCGGGCAACGTGGGGTCGGCCAAGGTTCCCAAGATCAGCCTCAAATACCAGCCCTTTGACGATGAACTCACCCTGAGGGCGAGCGCGGGCAAGTCCTTCATCGCCCCCCAACTGTACTCCCTGTATGGTCCGACGACCACCGGTTCATCCGACCAGATCACCTACACGGGCGCAAACGGGACCAACTATCAAAATGTCCAGTTCCAAGCGGAAACCGGATCCAATCCCTACCTCCAACCCTCCACTGCGACGACTTGGGACGCAGGTTTCGTGTTCACTCCCAAGGCGGTTCCGAACCTGAGCATCACCGGGGATTACTTCGATACGACCCAACACAGTCTTATAAGCACGCTCGACCAGACGACGATCGTCCAGAGCGTCGAGGATCTCGGTGCGGCATCGCCTTATGCTCAATTTATTCATTTTGGAAGCGTCAACGGCCCAGGGCCGAGCGGCGACACTTCCGGCCAGATTAGTTCCAAGCCACTTTCGTCGGTGTACATCATAAACGCCGAGACGAACATAGGCGCCGTCGCCATCAAGGGCTACGATGCCTCGGTGGTCTATGACCTGCCCACAAAAAGCTTCGGCAAGTTCGAGTTCAATTCAACGATCACGGTCTATGACAGCTACCTGATCCAGATTCTTCCGACCCAAAATTATTACCAATTTGCCGGCCACGTCTCCACGATCGCGAGCAACACTGAGAACGAGTCCAGTGGCGGCGGCGAGGGCGGCACGATTCCCCGCTGGAAGACGTACACGTCGATCACGTGGAAGAACAAGGGCTTTGAGTTCCTGGTCGCCCAAACCTTCATCCCGCAAGTCACGGATATCGGCTCGGGCGGCGCTGACGAGAGCCCCCCGCTGACGGTGGCTTCTTTTCAACAGTGGGACTTTGCGCTCACTTACAAGCTGTCGGCGCTGCACTGGGGCCGCTGGACCGACGGGCTCAAGGTGCGGGTGGGCGTGAACAATGCCTTTGATTATCAACCCCCGGTTGCCCCCTACCGCCTGGAGGACTCGCTCGCGGACGTGAGCACGTATGACGGCCCCATCGGACGCATGTTCTTCACGGACATTTCCTATAAATTCTAAGCGGCGGCGCGGGCGCGCGCCCCGATGCCATCGAAAGGGCGGCCCTGAAACGGGCCGCCTCTATTCGTTCCTGCAAACGGGCCTAGGCTTCGAGCACGAGGGCCCTCAGTTCGGCGAGCTCGACCGGTTTGTTCAGGATCTTCTCGATCCCGAGCCGGCGGTACTCGTCCTCGACATCGATGTTCAGCTCGGAGCTGACGATCGCGATCATCCCGGGAAAATGGATGTCCCTGAGCTTCATCACGAGCTCCAGGCCGTTCATGCCGCCCATGTGGTGGTCCGAGATGACGATGTCGTAGGCGGCGGGATTTGGCTTCACCATCTCCAGCGCGTCAGACCCGTCCGGCGCGCAGTCAACCTTGTGCCCTGCGCGCGTCAGCGCCAGCCGCGCCACCTCCCGAAGCTCCCTCATGTCGTCGACGTAAAGAACCCTCTTCACCTGCCGAGGCGAGACGTTTTTCTCAGGCACGGGAGAAATCATGACAGTCCGCATATTGCCTGAACATAAAGACGCCTTTTGCCGACACTTGTTTCCCTTTTTCTTGCTAAAAAATGGCGAATTGAAAACCCATTATTCGCTCTAATTTTGGGAGATCTGGTCGTCCGGCAGGCCGCCCTGCAGCCGAAGGTGAAGGACGGCCGCGTCGATCTCCGAGCGCAGGACCTGCAGGAGCAGGACCAGCCTCCGGTTGACGTCGAGGGTCTCGAGCAACTTTTGTTTCACAGGCGTGTTTTCGCAGAGGTTGAAGGCCGCGATGTCCGCGAAGATCTCGGGGTCCTCGACCGACTTGAGGAGGTCGGTCATCCCCTCGGCGCTTCCCGGCGAAAGCCGCAGCTTGAGCTTGATCAGGCGGGAGAGCTCCTGACGGAGCTTCGCGTTCTCGCCTGGGGCGGCGCCGGGCTCGCTGGTGAGCGCCCGGATGCGGATGCGCCGATAGGGCTCGTCGCCCACGATCTCCTCGATTGCCACCCGGCAGAGGCCCTGGAGCAGGAGGTTGGAGGTGCCGTTGTCGTTCTTCTGGCAGGCGCGCACGAGGCCGATGCAGGCCACCTTGTGCGGGGGCTCGAAGCGTTCCTCGGCCGCCCCATTGTCCAGGCAGGCGACGGCGAAGATCCGGTTGGAGGCGAGGACGTCCCGGAGCATGTGGCGGTACCTGGGCTCGAAGATGTGGAGGGGAAGGAGGGCTTGGGGAAAGAAGGCGAGGTTCGGCAGCGTCATCACCGGCACCTCGTCAGGCACTTGGATCTCAACTTCCATGCCGCAGCTTTGCGGGGATCGGCGCGATTATCAAGAATCTGGTCGAAAATCTCCAGTGAACCGCTAAGTCCCCTTAGGACGCTCCCTTAAGCCCCTTCTCTCCCAAGAACACCAGGCCTCCCCCGCTTGATCCCCAAGTCCCCGACCTTCCTCCTCCTGCTCCTCGCGGCCCTGCCCGCGGCGGCCGAGCCCGTGCATGTGACCTACTGGGAGAAGTGGAACGGGTTTGAGCAGAAGGCCATGCAGGCCGTGATCGACAGGTTCAACGCGTCGCAAGACCGCATTGTCATCGACTACTACGACCAGACGGGGCAGATCGACCGCAAGACCCTTGTCGTCACGGCGGGGGGCGACCCCCCGGACATCGCGGGCCTCCATGAGCAGAATATCGCCACGTTCGCGGACGCCGAGGCCCTGGAGCCCTTGGACGGCTTCATCCACGACGAGGGAATGACGAACGAGCAGTGGCTCGACCGCTATTACCCGATCTACGCCCGGATCTGCACGCACGGCGGCCACGTCTACGCCGGTATCAGCACGCCCGTCGTGGAGACCCTGTATTGGAACCGGACCCTCTTTCGCGAGGCGGGCCTGGACCCGGACCGCCCCCCTGCGACCCTCGCCGAGTTCAACGACTACGCCACGAGGCTCACCAAGCACGACCCGAAGACCGGCCGCCTGACCCAGGTGGGCTTCCTGCCGCAGGACCCCGGCTGGTGGCCGTGGATTTTTTGCGAGTGGTTCGGCGGCAGGCTCGACGATGGCCACAAGGTGACGTTCGCCACCGATCCCCGCAATGTCGCCGCCTATCAGTGGATCCAGCACTTCACGAAGGAGTACGGCCTGGACAACGTGAAGCTCTTCTCGTCCGAGTTCGGACCCTGGGCGTCGCCCTCGGCACCGTTCTTCACGGGCAAGATCGCGATGACCTTCCAGGGAATCTTCTACGACAACTACATCAGCCAGTATAAGCCCGGCCTCGACTACGGTGTCGGGCCCTGGCCCGAGGCGGTCCCCGGGGTGAAGGACTTCGCGATGGCCGAGGCCGACGTCCTCACGATCCCCCGCGGCGCCAAGCACCCGCGCGAGGCCTGGGAGTTCATCAAGTACGTCAACTCGACGAACACCCACGCCGAGACCCGCGACGAGCTGCAGGGCGCCGAACTGCTCGACTACCTCCAGGTGAAGCTGTCGCCGCTCAAGGTCTGGAGCCCCTACTTCACGAACCACAACTCCCATCCCCACATCGCGATGTTCCGCAGGCTCGCCTCGAGCCCCGACGCGGTGTGCGTGCCGCAGCTCGGCATCTGGCAGGAGTACCACCGCGAGATCATCTCGTCCTTCGACCGCGTGAGGCTCCTCGACGCGACGCCCGAGGAGGCCATGGGGTATTCCCAGGACCGCTTGGACGCGAGCTGGACCCGCTACCGGCGCAGCTTGGAGCGCCACGGCCAGTGGGCCGCCCTGGGGGAGGCGCCGCGATGACGCGCACCGAGAGAAAGGAGCTCAGGAAGGGGCTCGGGTTCACGGGCCTCTGGATCATCGGCCTCGCGGCCTTCACGGCCTACCCGGTCGTCGCCTCCCTCTATTACAGCTTCTGCGACTACTCGATCCTCAAGAGCCCCGTCTGGTGCGGCATTGAGAACTACCAGCAGCTGGTGCAGGACGGACTCTTCTGGAAGTCCCTCCGCAACACGCTCTTCTACGCAGGGCTTTCCGTCCCCCTCGGTACCGTCGTGGCGCTGGGGCTTGCCGTCCTCCTCAACTGCGACGTGCGCGGCAAGTCCGCATTCCGCCTCCTGTTCTTCATGCCGTCCATCGTGCCGGTCGTCGCCTCGGCCATGCTTTGGCTCTGGATCTTCAACGGCGAATACGGGCTCATGAACGGCGTCCTGAACCCGATCCTGGCGCCCTTTGGCCTGCATGGCCCGGCCTGGCTTGCGGACCCGACATGGTCGAAGCCGGCACTCGTCATCATGAGCCTCTGGGGCACGGGCAACGCGATGGTGATCTACCTTGCTGGCCTCCAGAACGTGCCGGCCGAGCTCTATGAGGCTGCCGAGATCGACGGGGCGAACGCGTGGCAGCGCTTCGTCCATGTGACGCTCCCGGCGATCGCGCCCGTCGTCGCATTCAACGCGATCATGGCCCTCATCGGCGCCATGCAGCTCTTCGCCCAGGCCTACATCATGTCCGAGGGAGCCAACGGAAACGGGAACGCCTCCGACGGGAACCCCGCGCGCTCGACGCTCTTCTACACGATCTACCTCTTCTCGACGGCGTTCCAGGACCTGAGGATGGGCTATGCGAGCGCGATGGCCTACATCCTCTTCATCATCACGGCGGGCCTGACCTGGCTTGCGGCGCGCTTCGCGCGGGGCCGCTACGAGGACGCGCTATGACCCCTGGGCGACGCAGCAGGACTTCCCGGGTCGTGGTGGTCACGCTCCTGTTCCTGTTCTCGGCGGCGTTCCTGGCCCCGTTTGTGTGGCTGATCAGCACGTCGCTGAAGCCAATCGAGCAGACGCTGTCCCTGCCTGTAACGATCATACCGAGGGCCTATTACGCGTCGATCGGCGGCCAGAGGGTCGAGGTCACGCTCGATTTTCAGGTGACGCAGACGGGCGCGGTGGCCCGCGTCCTCGACGGCGACGACAAGGGCCGGCAGCTGTTTGTCGACGATGCCCAGCTCGCGGCGAATCCGCTGCATTTCGCGGTGATCCATGCGGTGCCCGCCGGCTCATGGCATGTCAGCCAGCGCTTTGACCACGAGCTTGGCGAGATGGGGCCCGCGCCCGCCTGGGACATCGTCCCGAGGGCGCAAATCGAATCGAAGGTGAAGTTCCGCTGGTCCAACTACCCGCGAGCCCTCGCGTCGCTCGGCGGCGGCGAGCAGACGGGCCGCAAGCGCGTCGACTTCTGGACCTACCTCGGGAATTCCCTGACGGTGGCCGTGCTGGGCGTCATCGGGACCGTGATCTCGAACGCGATCATCGCCTACGGTTTCGCGCGCCTGAAGTGGCGCGGCCGCGACGCCTTCTTCGCCGTGACGCTCGCCACGATGATGGTGCCATTCCCGGTGCTCATGGTCCCCCTTTACGGCGTGTTCAGGGCCTTCGGCATGATCGGCACGCTGCTCCCGCTGTGGCTTCCGGCATGGTTCGGGAGCGCATTCAACATCTTCCTCATGCGGCAGTTCTTCCGGACGATACCCGAGGAACTGAGCGAGGCGGCCCGGATCGACGGCTGCAGCGAATGGCGCATCTTCTGGCGGATCATCATCCCGCTCAGCACGCCGGTGCTCGTCGTCGTCGCGCTCTTCCACTTCATCTTTGTCTGGAATGACTTTCTCGCCCCGCTCCTCTACCTTACGCGCAAGGACACCTATACGCTGGCCCTGGCGCTGCAGAGCTACGAGTCCCAGAACGGGGGCGTGCAATGGCACTACCTGATGGCGGCGAGCGCGGTTACGATCCTGCCCGTGATCGTCCTCTTCCTCTTCGCCCAGAAGACCTTCATCCGTGGAATCGCGACGACGGGCAGCAAGAGCTAAACCCGGTCCGGGCCGGTCGGCAGAGATTTAGAGAGTGGTTTGGAACGACGATTGGGCTTTCCTGTCGCTATGCGAAAGGGTGGTCTCATTCAAATTGCGGCGGAATTCCGCCGCACCGCCCCCAACCCAACCGACCCAAATGAATAAGCCCAAAATGGTTTTGATTCCAGGCAGCACACGGGTCCCCGTCCGAGGTGCGCGTGTGCTTGGGCCTGTTTGCGAGAGCGAGCGGATTGAAGTCACCGTTCGAATTCGCCGCCGCAAGCCGCTTCCCGCAGCGGCGATCGACGGGCGCCTGGCTCCCTATTTGCGGCGTTACTTCAACCACAAGAAGCTGGAAGCCGAGTACGGGGCCGACCCGAAGGACATGAAGAAAGTCGAGGACTTCGCGCGAAGAAATGATCTCGTCGTGGTCGAGTCGAGGGCCGCGCGCCGCAGCGTTCTCCTCTCCGGATGCGCGTCCGCGTTCGGAAAGGCGTTTGGCACGAGACTGCAGGTATGGACGTACGCCGGTGGAACCTACCGCGGGCGGAAGGGACCGGTGAGGGTTCCTGCGGCCCTTGCGGGAATCGTGGTGGGAATCTTCGGCCTGGACAACCGCCCCTTTGCCAAGCCCCATTTCCTGCGCCGGACAGGGGGCGCGGCCGCGGCCGCCTTCAAAGGCTACACCCCGCCGCAGGTGGCGAAGTTCTACGGCTTTCCCCACGACGTCGATGGCACCGGGCAGGTCATCGGCATCATCGAGCTTGGGGGAGGATACAAGCCGGCGGACCTGGAGCAGTATGCGAAACAGCTCGGCGTGCCGGTGCCGACCGTCATCCCCGTTTCCGTGGGCAAGGGCGGCAACCACCCCACCAATGCGAACAGCGCGGACGGCGAGGTGCTGCTCGACATTGAGGTGGCATCGTCGATCGCGACCGGCGCCAGGATCGTGGTGTACTTTGCCGCCGGGGCCTCGGACCAGGACTTTCTCGCGGCCATCACCGAGGCCGTGCACGACAGCGTCAACAAACCAACCGTAATCTCCATCAGCTGGGGAGGGCCGGAGTCGGCGGCCGATGCGAGCTTCCAGGCCGAGTTCGACCAGGTGCTGCAATCAGCCGCTTCCCTGGGGATCACGGTCACCGTCGCCTCGGGGGACAACGGGGCGGCCGACGAGGGGCCGGACGAATGGGACAATAAGCCCCACGCCGATTTTCCCGCCTCCAGCACCTATGCTCTGGGTTGCGGGGCGACGAACATCCAGGTGCGCGCGGGAGCGATCGCCAGGGAGTCGGTCTGGAACCAGGGAGGCGCCGACACGAAGCAGGACTCGTTCGGCGCCAGCGGAGGAGGGGTAAGCGGATTTTTCCCTCTCCCGTCGTATCAGGCGGCCGCCGGTGTGCCCGTCAACCCCGTCACCGGAAAGCCCGGCCGGGGGGTGCCCGACGTCTCCGGCGACGGCGATCCCGCCACAGGATACGTGATCCGGGTCGACGGAGAGCAGGCTGTCATCGGGGGCACGAGCGCGGTGGCCCCGCTCTGGGCGGCCCTTGTAGCCCTCATCAACCAGAAGCTCGGAATCCGTGCCGGATTCATCAACCCCCTGCTCTACTCCAATCCCGGCGCGCTGCGCGACGTCGTTCTCGGCAGCAACGAGGTGGGGAAGGGCAAGATCGGGTTTGCGGCGGGACCCGGATGGGACGCCTGCTCCGGGCTCGGCAGCCCTCATGTGCCCAATCTCATCGCCGTCCTCGGGGGCAAGGCGGCGCCGGCGCCCACGGCCCGCCCGCTATCTTCGGATCCCTCTTGAGCGAGGGTGCGCGACCGCATCTGCCTCCGTGTTTAGATTCCCGGGCTCGGCCAGCCTGACGGCGGCCCTCGGGCGCACGCCGCTGCGCGTGGCCGTCGTCCCCTCGATGGCGGCCCGTTGCACCTGGCTTGGGGACGTTGGGGAGCTGGTGTCGGTCGCCACCTTGCCGACGATCACGGCGATCGGCGAGTGCCGGGACCGGCAAGCGGACTGGGGTGGGGTTGTGCCAAGGCCTGTCCCATCCTCCCTTTATTTGGGACAGATTGGCCTCTTTTGTCCCGGTTCGCGACACACCCGATAGGGAGGGATCTTTTTTAAGACATTACCGCAAAGGTGGTAAGGAAAGTCACCTTCATCGGGCACAGGCATTGCTCCTAGAACCGGCATGAGCCGCATTCTAGGCATTGATCTAGGCACCACAAATTCCTGCATGGCCGTCATGGAGGGCGGAGAGCCGGTGGTCATCCCCAACGCTGAGGGAGCCCGCACCACCCCGTCCGTCGTCGCCTTCACGAAAACCGGCGAGCGCGTCGTCGGCCAGGCCGCCAAGCGCCAGGCCGTCACGAATCCCCGCAACACGATCTTCTCCGCGAAGCGCCTGATCGGCCGCAAATTCGCCGAGGTCCGCGAGGAGGCGAAGAACATGCCGTTCAAGGTCGTCGAGGGTAAGAACAACGACGCCTACATCGAGGTCCAGAACGGCGACAAGACCGAGCAGTTTGCGCCGCAGCAGATCGCGGCCTTCGTCCTCGGCAAGCTGAAGGCGGACGCCGAGGCCTACCTTGGCGAGAAGATCACGCAGGCCGTCATCACGGTCCCGGCATATTTCAACGACTCCCAGCGCCAGGCGACCAAGGATGCCGGCAAGATCGCGGGCCTTGAGGTCCTGCGCATCATCAACGAGCCCACCGCGGCCTCGCTCGCGTACGGACTCGACAAGAAGAAGGACGAGAAGATCGCGGTGTTCGACCTCGGCGGCGGCACGTTCGACGTGTCCGTGCTCGAGATCGGCGACGGCGTCTTCGAGGTCAAGGCGACCAACGGCGACACCCACCTCGGCGGCGACAACTGGGACGACGCGCTGATCGCGTGGCTCGTGGACAATTTCAAGAAGGACAACGGCATCGACCTGCGCAAGGACCCGATGGCCCTCCAGCGCCTGAAGGAAGAGGCCGAGAAGGCCAAGATCGCCCTGTCCTCGACGCAATCCGTCGACATCAACCTGCCATTCATCACCGCGGACGCCTCCGGCCCCAAGCACCTCAACGTGCAGCTGACCCGGGCCAAGATGGAGCAGATCTGCGACAGCCTCTTCGAGCGGTGCATCCAGCCCTTCAAGAACTGCCTCAAGGACGCCGCGCTCACGTCGGCCCAGATCGACGAGCTCGTCCTCGTGGGCGGCATGACCCGCATGCCCAAGGTCGTCGAGATCGCGAAGACCCTCGGCGGCAAGCCGCCGCACCAGGGCGTCAACCCCGACGAGGTCGTGGCGGTCGGCGCCGCGATCCAGGGCGGCGTCCTCAAGGGCGACGTCCGCGACGTGCTCCTGCTCGACGTCACGCCGCTGACGCTCGGCATCATGACCGCCGGCGACGTGTCGACGGCGATGATCCCGCGCAACACCACCATTCCCTCCAAGAAGACGCAGGTCTTCTCGACCTTCAGCGACAACCAGCCCTCGGTCGAGATCGTGGTCCTCCAGGGCGAGCGCCCGATGGCCCGCGACAACAAGACCCTCGGCACGTTCCGCCTCGACGGCATCCCGCCGGCGCCGCGCGGGGCCCCGCAGGTCGAGGTCACCTTCGACATCGACGCCAACGGCATCCTGCACGTCTCCGCCAAGGACCTCGGCACCGGCAAGGACCAGAAGATCACCATCCAGGGCTCTTCCGGCCTCTCCAAGGAGGAGGTCGAGAAGATGACCAAGGAGGCCGAGCTCAACGCCGTCGAGGACAAGAAGCGCCGCGACGCGGTCGAGTCCCGCAACCAGCTTGATTCGTCCGTCTACCAGCTCGAGAAGACCCTCAAGGAGGCCGGCGACAAGCTGCCCGCCGACAAGAAGGCCAAGGTCGAGGGCGTCCTCGCCGAGGCCAAGAAGGCCCTCGAGTCCAACGACGGCGACCAGATGAAGGCCGCGCTCGAGAGCCTCTCGAAGGCGGGCGCGGAGTTCTACGCGGATGTCCAGGCCGCCGCCCAGGCGGCCGGAGCCACCGGCGGCCAGCCCCAGCCCGACCAGGGCGCGGAGCCGGGCGCCGAGCCCAGGACCGAGAAGAAGGCCGACGTCGTCGACGCCGACTTCGAGGTCGTGGACGACGAGAAGAGCAAGAAGTAAGCATTTCCGGAGCCGGGGCGATTCGTCGCCCCGTTCCGATCTTCAACCCAAAACAACAACCATATGGCTAAAGTAAAAATCAGACCGATAGGTGATCGCGTTCTCGTGAAGCATCTCGAGGACAAGGAGCAAGTGCGCGGCGGGATCATCATCCCGGACAGCGCCAAGGAAAAACCGCAGGAGGCCGAGGTTATCGCCTTGGGCACCGGCAAGAGAGACGACAGCGGGAAGGTCCATGCCTTCGAGGTGAAGGTCGGGGACCGCGTCCTTGTCGGCAAGTACGGCGGCACCGAGGTCAAGCTCGAGGAGCAGAAGTACACCCTCGTCCGCGAGGATGACATCCTCGGCGTCATCGCCTGAGGTCCGGATAAACAGAAACCAAAAACAAGATTACAATGCCTGCAAAACAACTCATATTCGACGAGACAGCTCGTCACAAAATCCTCCGCGGCGTGGAGCTTCTCTCACGCGCGGTCAAGGTCACCCTGGGGCCCAAGGGCCGCAATGTGGTGATCGACAAGAAATTCGGCTCCCCGACCGTCACCAAGGACGGCGTCACGGTGGCCAAGGAAATCGAGCTGCCCGACCCGTACGAGAACATGGGCGCCCAGATGGTCAAGGAGGTCGCCTCAAAGACGTCCGACGCGGCCGGTGACGGCACCACGACCGCCACGGTGCTCGCCGAGGGCATCTTCCGCGAGGGACTCAAGAACGTCACCGCGGGCTCAAACCCGATCTTCCTGAAGCGTGGCATCGACAAGGCCGTTGAGGCCGCCGTCGCCGAGCTCGCGCGGGTTTCCAAGAAGGTCTCCGACCGCGAGGAAATCCGCCAGGTCGCGACCGTCTCGGCCAACTGGGACGACACGATCGGCAACATCATCGCCGACGCCATGGACAAGGTCGGCAAGGACGGCACGATCACGGTCGAAGAGGCGAAGTCCATCGAGACGACCCTCGAGGTCGTCGAGGGCATGCAGTTCGACAAGGGCTACCTGTCCCCGTACTTCGTCACCAACGCCGAGGCCATGGAGGCCGTCATCGAGGACGCCTACGTCCTCATCCACGAGAAGAAGATCAGCGCGCTCAACGACCTGCTTCCCCTTCTCCAGACTGTCGCCAAGAGCGGCAAGCCCCTCCTGATCATCGCCGAGGAAGTCGAGGGCGAGGCCCTCGCGGCCCTCGTCGTCAACAAGATCCGCGGCACGCTCAACGTCGTGGCCGTCAAGGCCCCTGGCTTCGGAGACCGCCGCAAGGCGATCCTCGAGGACATCGCCATCCTCACGGGTGGGCGCTGCTTCACCGAGGACCTCGGGATCAAGCTTGAGAACGTCACCATCAGCGACCTCGGCCGCGCCAAGCGGATCGTGATCGACAAGGAAAACACGACGATCGTGGAGGGCGGCGGCAAGGGCTCCGACATCCAGGGCCGCGTGAAGCAGATCCGCAGGCAGATCGACGAGACCACGTCCGACTACGACCGCGAGAAGCTCCAGGAGCGCCTCGCGAAGCTCGCGGGCGGTGTCGCCGTCATCAATGTCGGCGCCTCCACCGAGGTCGAGATGAAGGAGAAGAAGGCCCGTGTTGAGGACGCACTCCATGCGACCCGCGCGGCCGTCGAGGAAGGCATTGTCGCCGGCGGCGGCGTCGCCCTCCTGCGCACGGCGAAGGCCATCGACGCCCTCAACCTCGAGGGTGACGAGAAGATCGGCTCCCAGATCGTGCGCCGGGCCATTGAGCACCCGATCCGGATGCTCTGCTCGAACGCCGGTGTTGAAGGCGCGGTTGTCGTCGGCGAGGTTCTCGCCGGCAAGGGCAACTTCGGCTACAACGTCGCGACGGACAAGTACGAGGACCTCGTGAAGGCCGGTGTCGTCGACCCCACGAAGGTCACGCGCACGGCCCTGCAGAACGCGGCGTCCATCGCCGGGCTCCTGCTCACGACCGAGTGCATGATCACCGAGATCCCGGAGAAGAAGGAGTCGGCCCCCGCCCATCCCCCCGGTGGCGGCGGCATGGACTACTGATCCGAGGCAAGAATCAATCAATCGCGCCCCCTCCGAAAGGACGGGGCGCTTTTTTTTGGTGCCATGCGCGGGACGCGCCCCAATCGTGGTCCCCCACGATGGAAGTGATTGTCCTAGGAAGTGGCACGTCGCAGGGCGTTCCGATGATCGGCTGCACCTGCGCGGTGTGCGGGTCGCCGGACCCGCGCAACAAGCGCACGAGGACGTCGATCCACGTGGTCATGGGAGGCACCCACGTCCAGGTGGACGCCTCGCCGGAGCTGCGCCTGCAGTGCCTCAAGGAGCACGTGCTCAGGATGGACCTCTTCATCCTGACGCACGGTCACACGGACCACATCGCAGGCATGGACGACCTGAGGCGGTTCTGCGACATGCGCGGGGGCGAGGGGCTGCCCGTCTACGCGACGCCGGAGGGCAGGGGACGCATCGCCGCCATCTTCCCGTACGCCATGGTGGAGCGTGCGGTCGTGCGCGGCTACCCGGCCTTCCACGTGGTCGACATGCCCCGGGTCGCGGAGCTGCCCGGCGGCACGATCCACTCGACGCTGCTGCCCCACGGGGACACGGAGACGATCGGCCTGGTCTTCACCGAAAGGAGCAGCGGGGCCCGCTTTGCCTACTATACCGACTGCAAGCGCCTGACGCCGGAGGCGGTGGCGCTGGCGAGGGGTGTCGATGCCGCGATCATCGACGGCCTCCGGCCGCAGCCGCATCCCTCCCACATGAGCATCGACGAGGCCGTCATCGCGGGCCGGGACCTGGGCGCAAAACGGGTCTGGCTCACGCACCTGACCCACCTGACGGACCACGGCCCCACCGAGGCCGCCATGCCCGCCGGCATCGCGCTCGCCTACGACGGCCTCAGGATAAGGCTCTAGTGCGCGCGGCCTGAGACGTCGGCCTGGACGGCCGCGACATAGGCGTCGATGAAGCGCGGTCCGTCGACCTCCTGGACGATGGTGACAGTCGCAACGCCCAGGGGAGGCCTGGCATCCGGGGCGCTTACGGTCGTGCGCCCGTAGCTCATGCCGTGGTCGATATCGACGTCCATCGAGACATCGACGCTCTTCGTGATGAGCGTGGGATCGGCGATCACGGCGGCGCCCAGCTCCTCCCACAGGGGAAGCCCCAGGCCGGAATTGCGAGCGAGGTAGCTTCCGGCGGCGGAGGGATGGGCCTGGATGCGCGCGAGCAGCTCCTTCGTGAAGAGGTAGGGGTTGCTGACCTCCGCCACGGAGACGATCTTCGCCCATGGCGCAGCGAGCGCGATGTGGGCGGCCTCGGGGTCGAACACCAGATTGAAGTCGTCGTGGAAGCCGTTGGGGCTGTCCAGCTGGCTGACCGCCCCGCCCTGGAACACGAGGCGCTTGGCGAGACCCGCGAACTCCGGGTCGATCCGGATCGCGAGCGCCAGGTTGGTCATCGGGCCGCCCTCGAAGATCGTCACCTCGTGCGGATGGGCGTGCACCTGGCGGATCATGAAGCTCACCGCGTTTTCCCCGATGGGCTTGGCGTGCGGCGGCCCGTCCCGCGTCGGATTGACCTTGTACGGGTCGTCCGGGTGGCTCCCGGGGAACCTCGCGGGATCATTCCAGGCGCCCTTCCAGTAGAAGAAGCCATAGGTCTTCTCCCAGAGGTCCATCCGCTCCCTCGTGTTGACCAGCGGGAAGACGGCGCCGTTGGCCACCGGGATGTCCGAGGCGCCGATTTCCTCAAGGTACCGCAGGACATTCGAGGCTCCCTCGTCGCGCCAGGCGTCCCCGGTGACGGTCGTCAGCCCGAGCAGCTTCACATGGGGTGACGCCAGGAGGGGCATGATCGCCGCCTGGCCGAGGTAACTGCCCGGCGGATTCCAGTCATTGTCGTAGATCACCAGCTCGGGATCCGCACGGAGCAGGCGTCCCGCAAGGACGAGAACCAGGGCAAAAAGAAGGGGAATGGGGCGATTCATCGGTGGCCAATCCTGAGCACAGGCCGTGCCGCGCCCGAGGCTCATCCTAGAGAAGGATCACCATAACCAACAGGAAAACAATCGTTTATGGCATCAATGGGGGACCGTCCCCGCGGGCTTATGACATCAAACGGGCCAAATGGACTTGCTTTAATCCATACTCAACTAATGTAGATTAAACCCCACGCCCATGAAGCTTTCCAAGAAGGGAGAATACGCGCTTCGATCCCTCATCAACCTCGGCATCGCCGCGGAGATGAAGCGGGACCTCGTCCAGGCGTCGGAACTCGCCGAGAGCGAGCAGCTTCCCGTGAAATTCCTCGAGCAGATCCTCCAGGCCCTGAAGGAGGCCGGCATCGTCGTCAGCCAGCGCGGCAAGTTCGGCGGGTACCGCCTGGGACGACCCGCCAAGAAGATCTTCATCGGCGAGGTCGTGAGGCTGATCGACGGCCCGCTCGCGCCGATCGGCTGCGTCTCGCAGACGGCCTATGAGCCCTGCACGTGCCCCGACGAGGCCCACTGCGGGCTGCGCATGCTCATGGTCGATGTCCGCAACGCCATCGCCAACATCCTCGACCGCTACACGCTCGCCGACGTCGTCGAGATCACGCTGCGCAAGATGAGGCGCGACAGCATCTCGCTTCCCTTCTCGACGAAGGAGCGCGGCACGGACGCGCCCTCGCGGGTCCCGGCCCGCATCGCCCGCCAGCAGATCTCCCGCAAGGGCCGGTCGGCGCGCGGCGCGTCGACCCCGAGCGAGGGCGTCATCCACCACATCCTCGGGGAATACTCCATCTAGCCTCGCCATGACCTCGGACAGCGCCGCGCCCGCCCCCTCCGATCCCGCCGAGCCCGAGTGGCTCGCGCTTGTCCTCTCGCAGGTGCGCGGCCTGCGCTACGGCGTCGTGCAGCTTGTCGTCCACGACGGGCGCGTCACGCAGATCGAGCGCACCGAGAAGGTCCGCCTGGACAACGAGCCCGTCAGGCGCCCGCCGCCCCGATGAACGCCCTTCTTTCATTCACGCCAACCGGACTACCGGAGGACATCCTGCACCCCTGAGACACCTCAGCCCCGGCCCACCGACGACGTCCCGGCCGGGTAGACACACCTCCCTCCCATGATCCCCCTTTTCAACAATCGGCCCGCGCGCCTCGCCGCGGCCCTTTTCGCCGCCTCGCTTGCCGCCGCCCGCCTCCCGGCGAAGTCGATCGAGATCCTGAACGTGTCCTACGACCCGACGCGTGAGCTCTACGCGGACTACAACCCGGCCTTCGCCGCCTACTGGAAGGCGAAGACGGGCGACGACGTCGTCATCAAGCAGTCCCACGGCGGCTCCGGAGCGCAGGCCAGGTCCGTCATCGATGGGCTCCAGGCCGACGTCGTGACCCTCGCCCTGGCGTCGGACATCGACAACCTCCACGTCCACGGCGACCTCCTGCCGGCGGACTGGCAAACCAGGCTGCCCCAGAACTCGACGCCCTACACGAGCACGATCGTGCTCCTGGTCCGCAAGGGCAACCCCAAGAACATCCGCGACTGGGACGACCTCATCCGGCCGGGCGTGACGGTGGTCGCGGCGAACCCGAAGACCTCGGGTGGCGCGCGCTGGGCCTACCTCGCGGCCTGGGGCTACGCCGAGCGCAAGTACGGCAGCAAGGACAGGGCGAAGGAGTTCATCACCGCCCTCTACAAGAACGTCCCCGTCCTGGACACGGGCTCGCGCGGCTCGACGCTCACCTTTGCCCAGAAGGAGATCGGCGACGTTCTCCTGGCGTGGGAGAACGAGGCGTTCCTCGCGCAGAAGGAGTACGGCCCCGGCAAGTTTGAGACGATCGTTCCCTCGACGAGCATCCTCGCCGAGCCGCCGGTGGCCGTGGTGGACCGGGTCGTCGAGCGCCGCGGCACGGCCGACGTGGCGAAGGCGTACCTCGAGCACCTCTATTCCGACGAGGGCCAGGAGATCGCGGCGCGCAACTTCTACCGCCCGCGCAACCCCGCGATAGCCGCCAGGCACGCGGCCGACTTCCCGAACCTGAAGCTGTTCACAGTGGACGAGGTGTTCGGGGGATGGACCAGCGCGCAGAGCACCCACTTCGCCGACGGCGGGGTGTTCGACCAGATCTACCAGCAATGACCCGCCACCGATAACCATGGCTCCGCCCCCACACGATATTGCTGCCATGAGCACCCAATCCCATTCCGGGCCCGCGCCGCGCGCGGGCCCGCCTGGCGGCCGCGCCGGGCTCCTGGACGCCGAACTGAGCGCCCTGTACGACCTCTCGCAGAACTCACCCTACGTCTTCGCGTCCCCGATGGGCCCGCTCCCGGCCGCCGCGGGCACGGCCCTGATGCCGCGGTTCGTCTTCTTCGGCCCGCACGCGAGCGAGGAATCCTGGAGGCTGGCGCTCCTCGCGGGCTTTGACCACCGCGACCTGCGCGCCTCAAGGGCGCTGGTCGCCCTTGCGGCCCGCCTCTCGGGCGACCTGGCCACGGGCCACGCCCTCAACCTGACGATCTTCCCGCTCGTCGACGTCCTCGGCCAGGTGCTGGGCGCGGCGGAGCGGGGGCTCGCCGAGGCCCCCTGGGGCGCCGGGGCCGAGCCGGAGCTCGGGATCCTCGAGCGCGACGCGCGCCAGCGCGGCTACCACGGGTTCGTGAGGATCGAGACGGGCGCCTTTGGCGACGAGCAGATCGCCATCCGCATCCGGGGGTCGTATTCGCAGGCGCACTCGCAGGGCCTGGAGCTCATCACCGCCGAGGAGACCGGCGCCTACCCGGTGCGCCTCGTTGTCGGGGAGACGGCGCCCGGCGACGGCCCGCTCTCGGTGTCGGACGACCTGCCGCTCCTGCCGTTTGAGCTCACGCTGCGCATTCCCGGCTCGTGGACCGATGCGGCCTACAAGGACGCCGTGGTCACGCTCGTCGAGCGCTTCCTTCGGCGGTACCGCGCCTTCCAGGCCTATGGCCAGCACCTGTAATCGATGAGCCGCACCCGCAACTCACGCTCCATCCTGCCCGGCTTCGGGTTGTCGCTTGGGTTCACGATCGCGTACCTCGGGCTCATCGTCCTTGTGCCGCTTTCCGCCGCGTTCCTCAAGACGGCCGGCATGGGCTGGCACGACTTCTTCGCGGCCGTCACGTCGAGGCGCGTCATGGCCGCGTACCGCCTCAGCTTCGGGGCCTCGCTTGCCGCCGGCTTCGTCAACATGGTCTTCGGGCTCATCGTCGCCTGGGTCCTGGTGCGGTACTCCTTCCCGGGCAAGCGCATCATCGACGCCGTCGTCGACCTTCCCTTCGCGCTTCCCACGGCGGTCGCGGGCATCGCCCTCACCACGCTCTACGCGCCGAACGGCTGGGTCGGCCGCTTCCTCGAGCCCCTGGGTATCCGGGTCGCCTTCACCTGGACGGGCGTCTTCGTCGCCCTGACCTTCATCGGGCTGCCCTTCGTGGTCCGGACGGTCCAGCCCGTCCTCCAGGAGCTTGAGCCCGAGATCGAGGAGGCCGCCTCGACGCTCGGCGCCAGCCGGTGGAAGACCGTCACACGCATCGTGCTCCCGGAGCTGGGGCCGTCGCTCCTGACCGGGTTCGCCCTGGCCTTTGCCCGGGCCCTCGGGGAATACGGCTCCGTCGTCTTCATCTCGGGCAACATGCCCATGAAGACCGAGATCGTGCCGCTGCTCATCATCACGAAGCTGGAGCAGTACGACTACCGGGGCGCCACGGCGATCGCGGTCGTGATGCTCGTCACGTCCTTCCTCCTGCTGTTCCTCATCAACCTCCTCCAGAAGTGGAGCCGCCGGTACCACGCCATATGACGTGAATCCCTGTTGGGCTGCCGGCCTTCCTCCCCTAGGATCAGCCGCCCCCTTACTTCCGCGAGACCTTGGCCACCGCAACACTAGTCACCCTCTCCGACCGCCCTGTCCGCTCCCCGGTGCGGCGCGCGACGACCGACCCCGCGTGGGCGCGGTGGCTGCTGACGGGCATCGCCCTGGCGTTCCTCGGCTGCTTCCTGGTCCTGCCCCTTGCGGTGGTCTTCATCGAGGCCTTCTCCAAGGGGATACCGTATTTCCTGGCGGCGGTGCGCGAGCCCGACGCCATGGCGGCCATCCGCCTGACCCTCATGACGGTGGCCATCGTGCTCCCGGCCAACGTCGTCTTCGGCATCGCGGCCGCATGGGCCATCGGTAAGTTCAAGTTCAAGGGCAAGAGCCTGCTCACGACGCTCATCGACCTGCCCTTCGCCGTGTCCCCGGTCATCTCGGGCCTCGTCTTCGTCCTCGTGTTCGGGGCCCAGGGCTGGGTGGGGCCGTGGCTCATCGACCACAACATCCGGATCATCTTCGCCGTCCCCGGCATCGTCCTCGCGACGGCCTTCGTCACGTTCCCCTTCGTCGCCCGCGAGCTCATCCCGCTCATGCAGGCGCAGGGCACCGACGAGGAATACTCGGCCGTCACGCTCGGCGCCAACGGCTGGCAGACCTTCTGGCGCGTGACGCTGCCCAACATCAAGTGGGGCCTCTTCTACGGCGTCATCCTGTGCAACGCCAGGGCGATGGGGGAGTTCGGCGCCGTCTCGGTCGTGAGCGGCCACATCCGCGGCGAGACGAACACGATCCCGCTCCACGTGGAGATCCTCTACAACGAGTACAACGCCGTCGGAGCCTTCGCGGTGGCCTCGCTGCTCGCCCTCCTCGCGCTCGGCACCCTGGTCGTCAAGTCGGTCATCGAGTGGAGGCAGTCCGCCAGCCCATGAGCATCGAGGCCCACGGCATCCGCAAGAAGTTCGGCTCCTACACGGCGCTCGACGGCGTCGACCTGAACGTCCCCCAGGGAAAGCTGGTCGCGCTCCTCGGCCCGTCGGGCTCGGGCAAGACGACGCTCCTGCGGATCATCGCCGGCCTTGAATTCCCCGATGCCGGAAGCGGCCGCGTGCTCTTCCACGGCGACGACGTCACGGACGTGCCCGCGGGCAAGCGCCGCGTCGGCTTTGTCTTCCAGCACTACGCGCTCTTCCGTCACATGTCGGTCCTGGAGAACGTGGCCTTCGGCCTGCGGGTGCGCCGCCGGCGCGACCGTCCCTCGTCATCGGCCATCATCGAGCGCGCCCACCGCCTGCTGGAGCTCGTCCAGCTGGACGGGCTGGCGGGGCGCTTCCCGTCGCAGCTTTCGGGCGGCGAGCGCCAGAGGGTCGCCCTCGCGCGCGCCCTCGCCGTCGAGCCGAAGGTGCTCCTCCTCGACGAGCCGTTCGGCGCCCTGGACGCGCGCGTGCGCAAGGACCTGCGCCGCTGGCTGCGGCGCTTCCACGATGAGATCCAGCTGACGACGATCTTCGTCACCCACGACCAGGAGGAGGCCCTCGAGATCGCCGACGAGGTCGTGATCATGAACAAGGCCCACGTCGAGCAGGTCGGCACGCCGCAGCAGGTCTACGACAAGCCCGCGTCGCCCTTCGTCTACCAGTTCCTCGGCAACGTGAACGTCCTGAAGGCGCCGGCGCTTGTGCCCCCCAGGCGCCCGGGACCGCCCGACCATGAGGCGGCGGACACCCAGATCTACGTGAGGCCGCACGACATCGCGCTGACGCCCCACGACGCGGGAGGCGAGGGCCTGTCGGCGATCGTCCGCCACATCCACGCCGCGGGCCCCTATGCCAAGCTCCTGATCGAGCAGGTCCAGAGCCGCGAGCACGTCGAGGTCGAGATTTCCCGGTCCGAGCTCGCTGACATGGGCCTGCAGGTGAACGACCTGGTGCGCATGCGCCTGCGGCAGACGCACTCCTTTGACGAGGACTACGCCATCTGACACATTTTCACACCCCCGAACTCAACCACAACCCATATGGCCAAGATATATAACGACATCACGGAGACGATCGGCAACACGCCGCTCGTTCGCCTCAACCGGACCGCCGCAGCCCACGGGGCGCAGGCGGAGATCCTGCTCAAGCTGGAATTCTTCAACCCCCTCTCAAGCGTGAAGGACCGCATCGGCTTCGCCATGATCGACGACGCCATGAAGAGCGGCCGGATCAACAAGGACACGGTCCTCATAGAGCCGACGAGCGGCAACACGGGCATCGCCCTCGCATTCGTCGCGGCGGCCCGTGGCCTGAAGCTCGTCCTCACCATGCCCGAGACGATGACCCAGGAGCGCCGCCGCATCCTCAAGGTGCTCGGCGCCCGCCTCATCCTGACCGAGGGCGCGAAGGGCATGAAGGGCGCGATCGCCAAGGCCGACGAGCTCGCGACCAAGATCCCGAACAGCGTCATCCTCCAGCAGTTCTCCAACCCCTCCAATCCCGCGGTGCACCGCAGGACCACGGCCGAGGAGATCTGGAACGACACCGACGGCAAGGTCGACATCGTCATCTCCGGCATCGGCACAGGCGGCACGATCACGGGCATCGGCGAGGTCATCAAGCCGCGCAAGGCCTCGTTCAAGCTGATCGCCGTCGAGCCCGCGGGCTCCCCGATCCTGTCGGGCGGCCAGCCCGGCCCGCACAAGCTGCAGGGCCTCGGCGCCGGCTTCATCCCCGCCATCCTGAACACCAAGATCTACGACGAGGTGATCACGGTGAAGGAGGATGACGCGGCCCCGATCAGCAAGCAGGTGGCCAAGCTCGACGGCATCCCCGTGGGCATCTCCTCGGGCGCCGCCATCTGGGCCGCGATCCAGGTCGCGAAGCGCCCTGAGAACAAGGGCAAGCAGATCGTCGTGATCGTCCCGTCCTCGGCCGAGCGCTACCTGACGTCCTGGCTCTTCGCGGACCTGAGCGTCGAGAGCGACTCGATCGACGACCTCCTGGCGCCCGCGGCCGCGGGCTGATTCCCCCTTGCGGGCCCCGGTACGGTCCCGTTCGGGCCGGCCCCGGGGCCTTTTTGTTGCCCTCAGGCCCTGGTCGGGCCGCCGGATGCCTTCGACCACTTGAAGAAGCAGATGCCCATCGCGGTCAGCGAGACGGCCATGCCCGCGATCTTCATGAGCGCGCCCGCGGTCAGCTGGTCGTCCGCGGGCGAGAACCCCGCGATGAGCCGCGGGGCGTACTCATAGGTGGGATAGAGGATGTTGCCCGAGAAGACGATGTAGGCCGAAACCGGGATCATCGCGATCTCCGCGGCAAAGATGTAGATCATCCGCACGCCGTAGCTCGGCGACGGGAATGCCTCCGACGGGCTCGCGAGCGGCCACCAGTACAGCAGCGAGACGGCGAGGAACATCAGATGCTCGCCGACGTGGACCAGCTTGTCCTGGAGCGTCCACTCGTAGAGGAAAGGCGCGTGCCAGACGCTGATGACCAGCGACGAGACGACGGCGCAGAGGAGCGGGCTGAAGAGCATCCCGAGAGGCGCCTTCAGGGCCGGCCTGGAAAGGACCGGGTCCACCATCCAGGCCGGCGTGCCGAGGAGGATGAGGAGCGCGACCGGGTACATGATGATGAGGTGCTGGCCCATGTGCGCCGTGAGCAGGAAGCGCTCGCCGACCTGGTCTAGCGGCGAGCCCACCGCCAGGTAGAAGAGGACCAGCGCCGCGTAGAACATCGCGGCCTTGGCGGCGGGGTAGGGCCTGCCCGGCGCAAGGCTGGCCCGGAGCGGCCCCGCGAGGATCGCGTACAGCCAGCCGGCGAGGATCAGGCCGCCGGTCAGGAACGGCTCATTGTGCCAGTGCCGCCAGTCGATCATTCGGCAGACCCGGATTGCGGCCGGGCGCCCGGCTCAGACAATCCGCAGCACCATCGCCGGCGGCTCGCCGAGGGAGGCGCTCGACAGGGGCTTGCTCGCGTCGGCGCCGAACAGCTTCAATAGCGCCCACATCGTGCCGCCCGCCAGGACGAGCCCGATGAAAAACAGGATGGTGCAGAAGGCCTTGTCCCAGCGCAGGTGCATGAAATAGAAGATGACGAACATGAACTTCACCGTGGACAGCACCACCAGCACGGTGATGAGGAGCCACTTCATGAAGGGCAGGTAGACCGTCACGAGCTCGAGGCCCGTGATGACGGCGAGCAGCATGGCGATCTGTATGTAGAGGCCGAACTTGCTCTCTTCCAGGTGGTGGCCTGTGTCGGTGGAGGGGGCGGCGGGTGCGCTCATGGGTCGGAGGGTCGGGTTTCGCTCAGATGTACTCGAGCAGGTAGACGGCGGTGAAGATCACGATCCAGACGATGTCGACGAAGTGCCAGTACAGGCCCATCGACTCGACGTCGATCGCCTGCTTCTCCGTGAGGCGACCGGTGAAGGAGTAGATCAGCATGCCGGAGAGCCAGATGACGCCGATGAGCACGTGCAGGCCGTGCGTGCCGGTGAGCGTGAAGAACGTGGTCCCGAGGATGCTGTTGGTGATCGTCAGGTGCTTCTCAAAGACGAAGTTCCTGAACTCATACACCTGGCAGCCGAGGAAGATGCAGCCGAAGAAGATCGTCGTCAGGAGCGACCAGCGCAGGCTCCTCAGGTTGCCCTTCTGGATCGCGTTGACGGCGAGCGCCATCATGAGCGACGACATCAGCAGGATGAAGGTCGAGAAGGAGGTGAGCTCGATGCTGAACACGTCCCTGGCGTTGGGTGTGCCCGGCGGCGGGTGGAGCCTGTAGATCAGGTGCGTCGAGATGAGGCAGCCGAAGAACATGCAGTCCGAGGCCAGGAAGGCCCACATGAGGAGCTTCTTGTTCGGGATGCCGGTCGACGTGCTCGGGTCGTTGTGGTGGTCTATCGTGGCTGCGGCCGTGCTCATTGAAGTGGTTGCTTTGGGGATCAGTGCGAGCCGTAGCCGTGGCCCTCTTCGCCCTTGATGCTGCCGTCGTCGTTCAGGTGGATGTGGTAGCCGTCCGCGCCCTCGAGGGACCAGAGGACGACCGAGACGAACATGATCGCGCCGCCGAGGATCGTGACGGCGATCTTCGGGCCCCAGAAGCCGGGGTAGTCGTGCGTGTTGGCCGGGTCGATGACCGCGATCCCGATAGCGGCGACCAGGATGCCGCAGCTCGCGAAGAACGGGTAGATGGACTGGAACGGCATGTGGATGCCGCCGTGCGCGTCGTCGTCCTTCTTGTGCTCGGCCTCCTCCTTGGCGATCTCGTCCCTGTGGCCCTTCGCCCACCACCAGCCGTCGCGGGCGTGGACGGTCGGGATGACCTGGAAATTGTACTCCGGGGGCGGGTTCGGCAGGCTCCACTCGAGCGTGCGACCGTCCCACGGGTCCTTGGTCGTGCGCTCACCCTTGTAGTAGGTGTAGACCATCGTGCTGAAGTAGGTCGCGACGCCGACCGCCAGGATGAAGGCGCCCACGGTTGCGATCATGTTGCCCTCGGCCCAGCCCATGTTGCCGTCGTACGTGAACGTCCTGCGGGGCATGCCCTGCAGGCCCAGGAAGTGCATCGGGAAGAACGTCACGTTGAAGCCGATGAACACCAGCCAGAAGGACATCTTGCCCCAGAACTCGCTCACCTTGCGCCCGAACATGAGCGGGAACCAGTAGTGGATGCCGGCGAAGAGGGCGAAGAGCGACCCGCCGATGAGCACGTAGTGGAAGTGGGCGACGACGAAGTAGCTGCCGTGCTGCTGGGCGTCCGCGGGGGCCGCCGAGTGCATGATGCCGGAGAGGCCGCCGATCATGAACATCCAAAGGAATCCGATCGCGAACATCATCGGCGTGCGCATGGCGAGGTGGCCGCCCCACAGGGTGCCGATCCAGTTGAAGATCTTGACGCCCGTCGGCACCGCGATGGCCATCGTCATGAGGGCGAAGGCGGCGGTCGCGGTCGTGCCCATCCCCGTCGTGAACATGTGGTGGCTCCAGACGCCGAAGCCGAGGAAGCCGATCGAGGCGCCCGAGAAGACGACGATCGGGTAGCCGAAGAGGGGCTTGCGCGAGAACGTGGGCAGGATCTCGGAGATGATGCCCATCGCCGGGAGGATCAGGATGTACACCTCCGGGTGGCCGAACACCCAGAAGAGGTGCTGCCAGAGGATGGGCAGGCCGCCGTTCGAGACCTCGAAGAAGTTCGTGCCGAAGAGGCGGTCCATCATGATCTCGACGAGCGCGATCGTGATCGCGGGGAAGGAGAGGATGATCAGGAAGGACGTGAAGAGCGTCATCCAGGTGAACACCGGCAGGCGCATCATGGTCATGCCGGGCGCGCGCAGGTTGATGATCGTGACGATGAAGTTCAGGGCGGCCGCGATGGAGGCGACGCCGAGCAGCTGCAGGCCCATCACCCACATGTCGATCGCGTGCGTCGGGCTGAAGGTGCGCGTCGTCAGGGGCGCGTAGCCGAACCAGCCCGCGTCGGGGGCGCCGTCCTTCATGAACCACCCGAGGTTCACGATGATGGCGCCGACGAGGAACGTCCAGAAGGAGAAGGCGTTCAGCCGCGGGAAGGCGACGTCGCGCGCCCCGATCTGGAGCGGCATGATGAAGTTGAAGAACGCGGCGCCGATCGGCATGACGACGAGGAAGATCATCGTCGTGCCGTGCATCGTGAACATCTCGCTGTACTGGGCCGACGTCAGGAAGGTGTTGTTCGGGACCGCGAGCTGGATGCGGATCATCAGCGCCTCGAGGCCGCCGAAGATGAAGAAGAAGAGGCCCGTGATGCCGTAGAGGAACCCGATCCTCTTGTGGTCGACCGTGGTCAGCCAGCTGATGAGGCCCGTCTTCGCGGTCGGCCTGTAGAGGACGAGGGGCTTCGCCTTGCGCTCACCCTTCTCTAGAAAATCTGCTTTTGCCAGTGCTTCCATGGTAAGTATTACTTGAGGCTCTCGAGGTAGTTGACGAGGGCGTCCTCGTCCTCGGGCGTGAGCTTGATCTGGTTGGCGACGTAGCCCTTCACCCACATCGTGTTGCCGGGCTTGACCTCGTTCGGCGCGTGGATCCAGCGGTGGATCTCATCGCGGTTGTTCTCGAGCAGGCCCGCTGCGATCGTCGTGCGCGAGCCGACGTGCGTCAGCTCCGGCCCGACGACGCCGATGTAGCCGTCGCCCCGGATCGTGTGGCAGCTTGAGCAGGTCTTCGACGCGAAGAGCTGGCGGCCCTTGTCGATCAGCGCGGCGTCCTCGCCGGAGGTCGGGACCACCTGCTGCTGGCGCCACGCGTCGAGGGGCGAGACGTCAAACTTGCTGGTGTAGCCCGCCTCGTTGCGCGTGAAGGTCTTGTAGGAGGCGAACTGCGCCGTCGCGGCTCCCGTGGCGCCCACCTTGCGGGCGGGGGCCATCTGCGCGTTGACCCAGTCGTTGAATTCCCTCGGCCCGAGGGCGATCACGCGGAAGCGCATCACGGCATGGGACTCGCCGCAGAACTCGGCGCACTGGCCCCAGAAGTAGCCCGGCTTGTCGGCCTGGAGCCACAGGCGGTTGGCGCGGTTCGGCATCATGTCCACCTTGCCGGCCAGCTTGGGGATCCAGAAGCTGTGGATGACGTCGACCGTCCGCAGGTTGATGTGGATGGGCCTTCCGGCGGGGATCACGAGCTCGTTGGCCACCGAGAACGGCGCGTTCACGGTCTTGCCGGTCGGGTCGAGCGTCTGCGCCGTCTCGGCCGGGTAGTCGAACTTGAACCACCACTGGTAGCCCGTCGCCGTCACCTCGTAGGCGTCGGCCTTGCTCTCGATCGGCACGTCGTACGAGTAGTAGATCTCGCGCAGCGTCGGGACGGCGATGATGACGAGCGCCAGCACGGAGAAGCCGATGAGGCTGATCTCCACCAGCGGGTTGCCGTGCGCGTGGTCGGGCCCCTGTTCCCTCTCCTCCGCATCGGTCTTGGCCCGGAACTTGATCATCGCATAGGCGAGGACGCCCCCGACGATCACGAAGATGACCAGGCACACCCAGCAGGTCGTGTAGAAGAGCTCGAGCTGGCGCTTCGCAACGGGGCCCGCCGGGTCGAAGGTCGACTGGGGGCCGTCCAGCCAGTAGCACCCGGAAAGGAGCGCGATGGAGGCCATCGCCGCGGCGGCGCGCGCTAAACGTGAAAAAGGGAGTGATTTATTGGACAAACGCATGTGTGCAGTCGAATCCTGGTGCCGCCCGAGGGCAGCTTCCAGACTCGCAAGAAGAGTCTGGGATCGCCGGGGCATTTCAAGCCATATCCCCAGAGATTTCGGCGCGTCGCGCACCGGGGCAACAGGTCGTTGGTTTCCAAGGCACTTATTAAACGCGCTCGGACGCCCATTAGCGCCTCATTTGCGCCAAAAAAGCCCATTATTCGGTTTGCGCTCGGCGGCCTTCGGCCCGACGTTCGTTGCCCCATGAAGACGCGCCTCCTTTTTGTCACTGCCCTGGCCGCCCTCGTCACTTCCGGCTGCGGCCAGAAGGACACCTCGTCCGCCGCGCCGGCTGATGCCGGTTCCGGCCCCCAGACCGTCGAGATCACCGCCGGCGACACCATGAAGTACAGCGTCACCGAGATCGACGCCAAGCCCGGCGAGGACCTGAAGGTCATCCTGACCAACAACGGCACGCAGCCGCTAGAGGTCATGGGCCACAACTGGGTGCTCCTGAAGGCCGGCGCCGACGTAGCCGGATTCGACGCCGCAGCCCTCACCTCCAAGGACACCGGCTACATCCCGGCGGCCATGGCCGATCAGATCGTCGCCCACATCGACCTGCTCGGGCCCCGCAAGTCCGGCGAGGTCGACTTCAAGGCCCCGATGACCCCCGGCCAGTACCCCTTCCTCTGCACCTTCCCCGCCCACTACCAGACGGGCATGAAGGGCTTCCTGGTCGTGAAGTGACCGGCGGCGCCCCGGCGCCGTCGGCAAGTTGGGTTTGATTGCGGGCCCGGTTCCCGCTAGGATTGGTTCCGGAACCATGACCCACCCCAATGGCCCCCGGATTTTCGGCATGTGCGCCTGCCTGATTGCGGCCGGCTGCAGCCAGGGCAATCCCCTCGACAAGAGGGTGCAGTCGGCGGACTACGTCTCCTTCGCCATCTGGGAGGAGAAGGTGGAATCCGACCTGGCGCCCGACCAGGTCGCCGACCTGAAGCAGGCGCTCCAGGAGGCCCGCTTCCACATCATGGCCGAGGACACGGCGCACGGCAGCGAGGCGGTCGAGGCCGCGCTCATGGACTCGCTCAACGGCCAGACGCTCCGCGAGGTGATCCTGAAGGGCCTCGGATGGGAGCTCGACCGCGCCGAGGCCGAACGCGCGAGACTCGAGGATTCCCTGAAGAAGAACGCGCAGATGACGACGAAGCCCGGCGACTCGGATTCCGCGAACTACCTGTCCGACCTGCGCGAGCGCCAGACGAACCGGCTCGAGGCCGCCACCGAGGAGGTCAACCGGACCCGGGCGCGCATCACCGCCGAGACGCCCCTGAAGGGGCCCTAGCGCTCGAACCGACCCGAGGGCCACCACTGGTAGAGGAAGAAGTAGACGATCACCCCGGTCACGGAGACGTAGTACCAGATCGGGAAGGTGACGCGGGCCCAGGCGCGGTGACGCTCGAAGTTCCCCTTCAGGGCGAAGATGAAGGTCCTCGGGACGAGGAAGGCGATCAGCACCGCCAGCGGGATGTGGGTCCACAGGATCGTGAAATAGACGTAGCGGATGGCCCCGGTGCCCCCGAACGGCGTATGCAGGCCCCGCATCAGCGCGTGGTAGGTCACGTAGAACACCAGGAACAGCGCCGACGCGACGGCCGCCGACAGCATGCAGGCGCGATGCCGCACGCGGTCGCCGCGCTTGATGAAGATGAAACCCGCCGTGATGAGCGCGGTCGCGACGCCGTTGAGCGTCGCCTCGATGGGAGGGAGGTCGTGGACGGTCATGAGGCGTGGTGGATAAGGCGGTCGGCCACGAGGGCGGCGAGGACGGCCGGCAGGTAGACGAGGGAGTAGAGGAAAAGCCGGCGTGCGCTGGCGTCGCGCATTTCGGATCGGAGGAAGCCCGCGGCGTAGGTGAGGAAAATGGCGCCCGAGACCGCGGCCGCCAGCCCATAGCCGATCGTGGCCAGGCCGAGGAACGCCGGCAGGAGGCTCACGATGACGAGGGCCACCGTCGCCAGGAACGACCATCGCGCGACCTTCGAGCCCGACTCGTCGCGCACGGGCAGCATCGGGAAGTTCACCGTGGTGTAGTCCTTCCGATACGTCCAGGCGATGGCCATGAAGTGCGGGATCTGCCAGAAGAACAGGATGGCGAAGAGGATCCACCCGAGGCTGGAGACGGAACCCTCCGCGCCGGACCAGCCGATGAGCGGCGGGAAGGCCCCGGCGACGGCGCCGATCTCGGTGCTCCACCGGCTCGACTTCTTAGCCGGCGTGTAGCAGCCGAGGTAGGCCGCGATGGTCAGGAGCGTGAACAGGGCCGAGAGCTTGCCGACCTGCGTGAAGATGATGATGAGGGCGACAAAGCACATGCCCCAGCCGAGGACGTACGCCGAGCCGCCGGCGATCTTTCCCGACGGGATCGGCCGGTGCGCGGTGCGGCCCATCCGCCCGTCCGTGTCGCTCTCTATCCACTGGTTGAGCGCCGCGACGCCCCCGGCCGCCAGCGAGGCCCCGACGGCGAGGAACGCGACGCGCGCCGGGTCGTGCGCGGGCCGCGCCGCGAAATAGCCGACAAGGGCTGTCAGGACGGAGAGCAGGCTCAGGCGCGGCTTCGTCAGCTCGACGTAGTCCGAGAACCTCGCGTGCACGGGGACGGTCTCGGTCATGGCGAGGCCCCTCCCTCGATCGCATCCCTGTGCGCGGCCCAGGTGAGCCAGAAGGCCGTGGCGAGCGTCAGGGCCCCCACGAGGACGTGGCCGGTTGTGACCGCCGGGTCGCGCAGGGTGCGGATGATCGTCGCGCCGAGCAGGATCTGGAAGGCGACCAGGCTCACGAGGGCGGAAGCTCCGCTCCTCATGGCAACCGGGGCCGCGCGGTCGCGCCAGATGGAGACCGCAAACCATAGCACGGAGAGCGTGATCACGACGGCCATCAGGCGGTGCGCGAAGTGGATGCCGACCCGGAAGTTCCAGGCCGCGGGAAGGAGGCCGCCCTCGGGGGTCGACCACGGGAACGTCGGGATGGCGAGGCCCGCGAAGCTGTGCCGCATGACGGCGGCGATCCCGAGCTGCACGAAGATGAGGGCGCAGGTGACCAGGCCCGCGCGCCGCACGGCAGACCCGACCCGGTTCCGGCGCGTGACCCAGCCCCGCGAGCAGGCGACGGCGATGGCGATCAGCGTGCACGCGAAGGCCTGCGCGAGGCAGGCGTGGAGCATCGCGAAGAGCCGGCCCAGGCTCGTGTCGACCGACTGGACCATGACCGGGTCGAACTTGACCCGGAGTCCGCCGACGACGGCCTGCGTGACCACGAGGCCGAGGGCGAAGAGCCCGAGGTGGCGCAGCCAGCCGCGCGATTCCGCGCGCCAGAGCCAGACGGCGAGGACGAGGGTCAGGATCGTCATCAGGCCCGCGCTCAGGCGGTGCGAGTGCTCGGCGAACATCGCGATGTTGCTCAGCCAACCCGTGGGGTTGAGGGATCCGTTGGAGAGCGGCCAGTCCGGGAAGGCCATGCCGGCGCCGATGGAGGTCGTGAAGGCACCAAGCGTCACCAGGACAAACACCCACGCCGCCGCCAGCGCGGAAAACGCGGCCAGGCCCGGGTTGTAGCCGGGGGTGCGGGGGAGGGCGTCAGCGGTGGGCATGAGACGGGAAGATGGCAGGGAGAAGGTACCATGCTGACCGCCTCAAACGCTTTGACAATTTTTTCCTCCGCAGGATGGCTGGTAGGATGCCAACTAATGCCGTGCGCCCCTTAGCCGCATGGGTGGCGCTGTGCATGGCGCTCGCCTGCGGGGGGTGCGCCAAGGGGACGGCCACCTCCGGGGTGGGGGTGGCGGACGCGAACGGAGACCGGCGGTTCCCGCTCACGGGCGAGGTGCTCTCGGCCGACCCCGCCAAAAAGGTCATCGTCGTGCGCCACAACGAGGTCGTGGGCTACATGCCCGCCATGACCATGGACTTCCCCGTCTCGGCGGGGGATGCGGCGGCCGCCCGCGCGGGGGAGAAGATCCGGGCGACGCTGGTCGTCGCCCGCGGCAACACCGTGAGCCTCGAGGACATATGGCCCGACGACAAGGTGTCGCTCGACACGGTCGGTGCCGGGGCGCGCATGCTGCACCAGGACACCTTCGAGAAGGGCAGCCAGGCCTACCGCGAGGTCGGGGACGCCGTCCCGGACTTCGTCCTCTACGACCAGGACGCGCGGGTCGTCGGCAGCGCCCGGTTCCGCGGCAAGCAGGTCATGCTCAACTTCATCTACTCGCGCTGCCCGGTGGCCAACATGTGCCCGCTCTCGACGACGAAGATGGTGGCCTCGCAGAAGCTCGCCCGGCAGGAGGGCGTGACCAACGCCGAGTTCGTCTCCATCACGCTCGACCCCGCCTACGACACGCCGGGCGTCCTCCACGAGTACGCGTCGGACCGCCACATCGACACCTCGAACTTCTCGTTCCTGACGGGACCCGAGCCCGCGATCCGGGACCTGCTGACGCAGTTCGGGGTCATCGCGGAGTTCAAGGACGGCGTCCTCAACCACACGCTCGCCACGCTCCTCATCGACGAGCAGGGCAGGATCAAGTGGCGGGCGGACGGGAGCGCGTGGGAGCCGAGGGAATTCGTGGAGAGGATGCACCGGTGACGGGAACGGCCCCCAGCCTCGCCCCCTCCCCGTGGAAGGGCATCGCCACGATCACGGCCGTGGCCGCGGCGCTGTTCGTCATCGTTCGCGAGCTTCCCACCGGCACCAACCTCTCGCACATGGACTTCCGGGTCCAGGGCGGCAACGTGATCGAGTTCTGCGACCCTGCCAACCCGCAGTTCCTGCCCGTGGTCGCCGTGCGCTCGCCGGTGACGCTCGTCCTGGCGACCGCCGCGCCCGCGAGGGCCGGGACCGACGTCGACGCGACGCTGATCCTGACGACCTTCAGCGGCAAGCCCATCGCCCCCGAGGACCTGCAGGTTGTCCAGACAAGGCGGATACACCTGCTGATCGCGGACCCGTCGCTTGACGACTACCAGCACGTGCACCCCGAGCCGGGCAGGAGGCCCGGCGAGTGGACCTTCCGGTTCCACCCGAGGTTCGGGGGGCTCTACCGCATCTTCGCCGACTTCACGCCGGTCGCGACAAACCGGGGGCTCTATGCCGAGGCGGAGATGGCCGTGGACGGGGTGCCGAACTCCGTCGTGCCCGGGACGCAGGCTCCCTCGTGGAAGGCGTCCGCGGGCGGCTACGCCTTCACGCTGGCGCCGGCTTCGCTGCCGGTGAGGGCGAGGGTGCCCGCAATTCTGACGCTCTCCCTCCGCGCCCCGGGTGGCGGCGCCGTCCCGCTGCAGCCGGTCATGGGGGCCTTTGCGCACCTGGTGGCCTTCGACACGCAGAGGAGCGGCTTCGCGCACATCCATCCCGACCAGGCGGACATTTCCAAGAAGCCCGACCCTGCGACCCCCACGTTCACCTTCCGCGTCACGGTCCCGACGCCGGGCCGCTATGTCATCTGGAGCCAGGTGGACCTCGGCGGCACGGAGGTCTTCGCGCCCTTCTGGTTCGACGTTGACCCCTAGCCATTGCGGGGGTGGTGAGTCGGGGACCGAAGGCGAGCGACGCGCGTTGGCCCTCAGGCGCCGCAATAGCGGCTTCTAGTTGTTCTTGTTCGGTCACCATTTATGGAATGCCGATGCGGACTTGACTTGATATTGGTATTCCACCGCGAGAAAGAAGCTCTACTCTTCCGCCCTTGTGGAACAAACCGTGAAGTCGAATCCTTCCTGAAGAATCAAAGGCAACATCGGCTTTGAAGGCCGTCACAAGCACGCTTCTTTTTTTGGCGAGCGCGGTTTGCACCCGGTTCGGGGACTAGTCGCCGTCCGAGGCAACAGATCGCCATTTGTGCCGCATTCGCTCCCGACCCTATGCCACGAGCATCTGTGCGAAGCCAAGAGACACACGCCAACCGCGAATATACGCGAAGAATTGATCGAGTCATCGACTACCTTCGCGCGAACCTAGATCGCCAGGTTAAGCTGAAGGAACTGGCCAGAGTAGCCTGCTTCTCGGAATTTCATTTCCATCGGATCTTTAGTGCGGTCGCGGGGGAAACCCTAAAACAATTCACGAATCGGCTTCGTCTCGAAAAGGCCGCCCGGCTGCTGCGTTTCTCCCAGCAACGCTTGACCGATATCGCCTTGGACTGCGGCTTTTCCTCGTCTGCCACGTTTTCGCGCGCCTTCCGCTCCGGCTACGACACGTCGCCCAGTCAGTTCCGAAAAACCGGCAAGATCAAGAAGCGCAAGATTCGCAAAGCAATCTACACGGGACAGGAGTATGTTCTCCCCATGAGCGCGGCAGAAAAGAAAGCTGCTTTCCCGGTGAGGTTGGTCGACCTTCCCGAAAGGCACGTCGCCTACATCCGGGTCATCGATGCCTTTGAGATGGATCGGGTGCTGGCCGCCTGCAAGACGATGATCGCGTGGGCCAAATCCCAGGCTATATTTTCGCGCGGCGTTCTTTTCGGCATGACGGTGGACGACCCGGACGTGACGCCCAAGCATCTGTACCGCTACGAGGTCTGCCTGGCGTCGGATTCTCCCTTTGAGTGCAGAGACGGAATGTCGAAATTGAAAATGCCGGCCATGCGCTACGCCGTCGCCCGGGTTTCCGGTGATATTAGGTGGGTGGCGACGGCTTGGGACTACCTGACCAGAAGCTGGCTGATCAACAGTGCCTACGAGCCCGAGCATGCGCCCGCACTTGAGATTTTCGTGGACAAGGAAAAGGCGACGGATTGGTCGCACTTTGAATTGGAGTTATGCCTGCCGATCCGGAATTTGGCGGCGAGGGGACGTTAGTTTGGAATTTATGATCAAAAACCTGTCGATCGCCATGTGGAAAATGCGCCTGCTGATCCCGCTGGTCCTGCTTTCGGCGCCGGCTTGGGCCGAGTCGCCTCCGGCGGAAAAGATTTTTGTTGGCGCGATTTCGATCGAGCCATGCCAGGAGGCGAAGGTGCTGGCGGACTGGTATTCGCTCCTGGGCTTCGAGACCAAGGAATTCAAGGGCGGCTATTACACCATACTCGACACCCCCGCGGGCCAACTTTTCTTCGCCATCCATCGCAAGAAAGCCGATGCCCCGGCGAAATCTTCCGCGAGTGTCTCGATCGTATTTCACGTCGAGAATCTCGCAGCGCGATTGTCTTCCCTGAAGAGCAAGGGACTCATGGCCGATTCGACCGAAAGCGATCCTTCGGAAGGCCAGTTCGCGCACTTTCACGATCCGGATGGCAACGAGGTGACCTTATGGGGAAAATAGCTATTCCAAAGGAATCAGGCGTTCTCCGGCATGAGTTCTTCCGCCTCACTTTGGAGTGGGCCAAAAAAATGGCGGGGAGACGGGGATTCGAATGCTGAGACCGGCATTTCCCCCGGGCCAATCGCACCGAAAACGAGCCTTTTTTGCCAGGGCCCAGCACAAGGGGAAACGAGGGATTTCGTGCTTCCGAGCCAGATTGAACGCCTTGAGGCATCGCCACCGTTCGATTTCCCCTCCGCATTGACCTTGATCCGGGCCGACCGGCCCGCCCTGCGTCCGGTTTCACCCCAGCCCGCTACGGGCCTCATTGCTTGGCCACAAAGTTGAACTTCTGCCGCACGTAGGCCAGCGTCGGCCGGCCCCGATAAAGCGGGGGTTCGAATCGCCATTGCTTGACTGCGTCCAGCGCACAGGCGGCGCATTCCGTGCCGACGTCAGCTCGCGAGACCGATGGCATGCGCACCCGACCCTCCTCGTCGATATAGAGGTCCACCGACACGGTGCGGTTCTTCTCACCCCAGGTCAGAGTGGGACTGACCGGGGACACCACTTGGACGGGGGTCGGGACCCGGTCAAGCTCGCGCAGGGTTCGGAAGCGGTAGCCAAAACTGCCCTTTGCGATCTCATCGATCTGGTTCAAGATGCCGTCGGACCCGCTAAGGCTGACCACCACGCCGGACCTGGAGAAGTCGAAATGCACTTCCTGCACCGACGACCAGGGGACGCCGTTGACGCGGGATGGATCGAAGCGCCACGCCTTCAACGCGGCCACCGCGGTGTCGGCGAACTCCTTACGGGAGTATCCCGTCACCAGGCATTCGGCGAGCCGGCCTTCCTGGTCGACTCTGACCGCCACTGTCGCGTCGCCACTCATCACCGCACTGTTGTTTAGCTTCAGGGGAAACCTAGGAACGTCTGTCTGGATGATTTGGAGCGACATCTGGTCCGTCGATTTCGCATCCGACTGGCCATAGATCGGAACGGCAAGCCACAGGGCTGAGCAAACCAAAGGCAAACATGGGAGTTTCATATTGCTATTAATTGAGGTTCGCCGGGCATAACACCGGCGGCCCGCCCGACCCTTCAATCCAGCCGGTTGGACCGGTTGTTACGCCACATGCCGCTTGTAACCGGCCCTTCCGGCGATTTTCGGGCCTGCTTCCTCGGCCTTTTCACCGCAGGTGTCCCCCACATTCCCTTCCACAAGGAGCCTACTACAAATCCGAATATCGTACGTAGCGGCGCGCACAGCGTATCGACGCCGGAACCCGGAGATGAAATGAGCGTCATCGCTCAGTGCGGATATCCCAATCCCAACCATCAACCCATCCCTGCGCTCAACGTGTCGCCAATCTTTGAGCTAGTCCCAAAATGGCGGAGAGAGGGGGATTCGAATGCTGCCAAGTGCATTTCTCCCGGGCGAAGGGTCGGGAAAACACGCATTTTGGCGGGCCCTAGCACGAGGGAAAACGAAGGATTTTTGTCTTCTGGAATGCAGATCCACCGATTTGATTGCCCGCAAAATTCGTCGATACTTGACTTACTGAAGCCGTTTGAACACTTTTGAGGCATGGCTACCATCCAAATTCGCACGCGTATCGATCGCAACCTGAAGAAAGAAAGCGACACCGTTCTTAAGAGCATTGGCCTAGACGCGGGATCATACGTCACCATGGCATTGACCCAGCTTGTGAATCGGCGCGGCATCCCGTTTGCCGTTATGGAGCCAGACGCGGCCTACTTTGTGAATGAGTATGGTTTGACCCCTGGCGAATTGGCAAAGGCCGGTGCATCCATGAAGTCGGAGACTGCACGGGCTCGCCGAACCGGAAAGCTGAGGGAGATTACTTCGATTGCTGACTTCGCCCCGTGAAACTATTGGCGACGCCGCGTTTTCTTAAGAGCGTCCCCCCCATTCGCAACCAAGAGGTATGGTTGGCTATGAAGGCCGCAGGTACGGCATATGGGAACCCCCACCTGCATTCGGGGATCGGCCTAAGGCGAATTAGGCCATTTATGGAATGCCGATGCGGACTTGATTTGAGGCTAGTGTTTCAGCGAGAGAAAGAGGGCCTGGTATTCCACCTTTGCGGGACACACGCTGAGATTCAGGCTTTCCTCAGAAACCAGCGGTGAACTTTTGAAAATGGCGGAGAGAGGGGGATTCGAACCCTCGATGGGGTTCCACCCGTCCAATAGTTCAGCAAACGCGCTCCACGGCCTGGCACCTCAGAACTTCAGGTGCTTCACCGTGAGCCCCTTGTTGATCAGCTGCTTCAGGGACTCGGTGCCGATCTTGAGGTGGGTGTTCACAAAGGAGTCGTCGACCTTCATGTCGCTTTCGATCGTCTTGACACCCTCCGGGACCATCGGCTGGTCGGAGACCAGGAGCAGGGCCCCCGTCGGGATCTCATTCGCGAATCCAACCATGAAGATGGTCGCCGTCTCCATGTCCACGGCCATCACGCGTATCCGCTTCAGGTACTTCTTGAACTCGTCATGGTGCTCCCAGACGCGCCGGTTGGTCGTGTACACGGTGCCCGTCCAGTAATCGAGGGCGTTGTCGCGGATCGTGGTCGAGATCGCCTTCTGGAGCGCGAACGAGGGCAGGGCCGGCACCTCGGGCGGGAAATAGTCGTTGCTCGTGCCCTCGCCGCGGATCGCCGCGATCGGCAGGATCAGGTCGCCGACCTCCGCGCGGTGCTTGATGCCCCCGCACTTGCCGAGGAAAAGCACCGCCTTCGGCGCAATCGCGCTCAGGAGGTCCATGACGGTGGCGGCGTTCGCGCTGCCCATGCCGAAGTTGACGATCGTGATGTTGCCGGAGGTCGCCGTCGGCATCGGCTTGTCGCGCCCGTGGACCGGCACCTTGTGGGCCTTGGCGAACAGGTCCACGTACTTCTGGAAATTGGTGAGGAGGATGTACTCGCCGAACTTCGCCAGCGGCACTCCCGTGTACCGCGGCAGCCAATTCTCAACGATGTCACGCCTGGAGCTGAGGGCGCACATGGTTCGCTGCCGCCTCAGGCCCCGGCCAGGGCGTTGCGGGTGTTCAGGTGCTCCTCGCCCGTGTACTTGAGGGACTGCTCGTCCGCGTGGTAGCTTGAGCGCACGAGGGGGCCGCTCTCCACGACGCCGAACCCCGCCGCGAGCCCGAATTCCTTCCACCGTGCGAATTCGTCCGGCGTCACCCAGCGGTCGATCGGCAGGTGCTGCTTCGTCGGCTGCAGGTACTGGCCGATCGTGAGGATGCTGACGCCATCGCCGGCCAGGTCGGTCAGGGTCTGCTCGACCTCCTCCTGGCGCTCGCCGAGGCCCAGCATGATGCCCGTCTTCACGGTGAAGCCGCGCCCCTTGGCGTGGCGCAGTACGGAGCGCGACCGGTCATAGCGCGCCTGGACCCGGACGGGCCTCTGGAGCCTCTCTACGGTCTCGACGTTGTGGTTGAAGATGTCGGGCCTCGCGTCGAGGACGGTGTCGATGTCGGGGATCCTTCCCTTGAAGTCGGGCACGAGGACCTCGATCGCCGTGGCCGGGTTGCGGTTGCGGATGGCCCGGATCGTGGCCGCCCAGACCGAGGCGCCGCCGTCGGCGAGCTCGTCGCGGGCGACGCTCGTGATCACGCAGTGCCGCAGGGCCATCGTGGCGACGGCCTCCGCGACGCGCGCGGGCTCGCCCAGGTCGAGCTCGGTCGGCCTCCCCGTCTGCACCGCGCAGAAGTTGCAGGAGCGCGTGCAGATGTTGCCGAGGATCATCACGGTCGCGGTCCCCCGCGACCAGCATTCGCCCAGGTTGGGGCACTGAGCGCTCTGGCAGACCGTGTGGAGCTTGTGCTCGTCGACCAGGTTCCGCACCGCGGAATACGCCGGCCCTGAGGGCAGCTTGGCCCTCAGCCAAGAGGGCTTGCGGGTGGTGTCGACGGGCGTCTGTGTCGGCGGAGTGATAGCATGAAATGGATACGATCACCCGCGAATCACAAGCAAGGAACCTGCGGAAGTTTCCGTTTGCCCCGAGGGCGGCCCTCCGGCAGTTTGACCCGCTCCCATGAGCGAGATCCCTGCCGACATCACCCATGACCAGCACGCAGTGCGGCGGCAGAAGCTTGCCGAACTCCGGGCGGCGGGGACGGACCCGTTCAGGGCGGAATTCCAGACGAGCCATTTCAGCGGCGACGCGCTCAAGGCCTATGTCGAGGGCCAGGACAACGCGTTCGCCGCGGCGGTCGCCGGCCGGCTCGTCACGATCCGGGACATGGGCAAGAGCCAGTTCGTCAAGGTCCTGGACCAGCAGGGCGAGATCCAGCTCTACCTGAAGAAGGACGTCGTCGGCGACGATGCCTACGCGGCCTTCAAGAAGCTCGACCTGGGCGACATCATCGGCGCCAGGGGCACCCTCTTCAAGACGAAGACCGGCGAGGTCACGGTCCGCGTGGACACCTTCGTCCTCCTCGCCAAGTCGCTGCGGCCCCTCCCCGAGAAGTGGCACGGCCTCGCGGACCCCGAGCAGGTCTACCGCCAGCGCTACCTCGACCTGGTCGTCAACCGCGAATCGCGCGCGCGCCTGCTCGTGCGCTCCCGCGTCGTGTCGACGATCCGGCGCTTCCTCGAGGAGCGGAAGTTCATCGAGGTCGAGACGCCAGTCCTCCAGTCGGTGGCCGGCGGCGCCGCCGCGAAGCCCTTCACGACCCACCACAACGCCCTCGGCGTCGACTTCTTCCTGCGGATCTCGCTCGAGCTGTACCTGAAGCGGATGCTGGTCGCCGGGTTCGACCGGGTGTTCGAGATCGGCCGCAACTTCCGGAACGAGGGGATCTCGCGCAAGCACAACCCCGAGTTCACGATGCTGGAGGTCTACCAGGCCTACAGCGACCACCGGGGCATGATGGTCCTCGTGAAGGACATGCTCCACGCCGTATGCGTCGGCGTCCTTGGCAACGAGAAATTCCTCCACGCGGCGAGCGGGCAGACGATCGACTTCGGCGGAGCCTGGCGCGAGGCCACCTACAAGGACCTGATCCGCACCGAGACGGGCGACCCGGAATGGTTCAGCCGCAGCAAGGCCGAGCACATCGACGCGGTCACCCGGATGGGCCTCAAGGTCGAGTCCGGCTGGGAGGACTTCGAGGTCACGAACGAGGTCTTCTCCAAGCGGATCGAGCCGAGCCTCATCCAGCCCACCTTCGTCCTCAACCTGCCCAAGGAGCTCTGCCCTCTCGCGAAGATCAACCGCGAGGACCCGACGACCCTCGACGTCTTCGAGCTGTGCATCGGCGGCATGGAGATCGCCCCGGCGTATTCCGAGCAGAACGACCCGGACGCGCAGCGCGAGATGTTCGAGAAGCAGGCGGGCGGCGAGCCCCAGAGCGTGGACCAGGATTTCCTCTTCGCGCTCGAGCACGGCATGCCGCCGGCCGGGGGCATGGGGGTCGGCATCGACCGCCTCTGCATGCTCCTCACCGGGGCCGAGAGCATCCGGGACGTGATCCTCTTCCCCCAGCTTCGGCCCTCTGAGGCGAAGCCGGCTGAGGGCGCCTGACCCCGTGCCCTGGTACCTGCACCTCGCGCTGAGGCAGCTGTTTCCGACGGGGCGGAAGTTTCCCTTCTTCACGCTCATTTCGACGCTCGGCGTGGCGCTCGGCGTCGGCCTCCTGGTCGTCGTGATGGGCGTGATGGGCGGCTTCGAGTACCAGATCCGCCACATCATCGTCGACACCGAGGGGGAGGTGCAGGTGGTGGCCCGGTCCTCGATCGCCGACTATCCCGCCGTCGTGAGGAAGATCGAGGCCGTCCCCGGCGTGGTCGCGGCCACGCCGTTTGCGGGCGACCCGGTCCTCATCATGTTCCACGACAAGCCCGTGTTCCCGATGCTGCGCGGGCTCGACCTGGGGAGCATCGACAAGGTCACGCAGCTCGGCTCCTACATCATCGCGGGCTCCCTCGACGCCCTGGATGACGACTCGATCGTCCTCAGCGACCAGCTGGCCAACAGCATAGGGGCCACGGTCGGGGACACCGTCGAGGTCTACTCGCCGCTCATCATCCAGAAGATGAGTGCCGACTCCGTCTTCCTGCCGAGGCAGGTGCTCGTCGTCGGCATCCTCCACAAGGGCCACCAGCAGCTCGACAGCAGCACGGCCTACGGGACCCTCCGGCTGACCCAGGACCTGTTCGGGATCGGGACGACCGCCCAGGGGATCGACGTGCGCCTCGCCCCCGGCGTCGGCGACGAGGAGGGAGCCCGGCGGATCAATGCGGTCCTCCCGGGCGACATCCGCGCGCTTTCCTGGGAGACCAGCTTCTCCGACTTCCTCTGGGTGCTCAACCTCGAGCGCAGCATGATCTTCTTCCTCCTCCTCTTCATCGTGATCGTCGCGGCGTTCTCGGTGACGAGCTCGCTGCTCATCTCCGTCGTGCGCAAGACGCGGGAGATCGGACTCCTGGGCGCGCTCGGCGCGCGCCCGAGGCAGGTGGCCGCGTGCTTCTGCGCACAGGGCCTGCTCATCGGGACGCTGGGCACGGTGGCCGGGCTTGGCCTCGGCTTCGGGATGCTCGCCATCCGCAATGACGTCCTCAGGGGGGTCACGCGCCTCCTCAACAAGCAGGACGTCTTTGAGCGCTTCTACCAGTTCACGGAGCTGCCGTCGCACACCTCGGGGTCGACGGTGGCCCTGATCGTGGTCCTGACGATCGTCATCTCGACACTGGCCGGCCTTTTCCCGGCATGGCGGGCCGCCCGCCTCAAACCCGTGGAGGCGCTTCGCAGTGAGTGAGCCCGTCCTGAGCGCGCGGGGGATCCGAAAGAGCTTCAAGAGCGGCGAATCCGTCCTCGAGGTCCTGCGCGGCGTCGACCTCGACGTCGCGGCCGGCGAAAGCGTCAGCATCCGGGGCGAGTCCGGCTCGGGAAAATCAACGCTCCTCAATCTTCTCGCAGGCCTCGACGCCCCCGATGCGGGCACGGTGACCTGGGCCGGATCGGACGACACGGGCGCCGACCGCCGCGCCGCGTACCTCGGCATGGTCTTCCAGGCCTTCTACCTCGTGCCCGAGCTCGACGCCTTCAACAACGTCCTCCTCGCCCGGCGCATCCTGGGCAAGGTCGACGGCGCGGCCCGGACACGGGCAAGCGAGCTCCTCGCGCAGGTCGGGCTCTCCGGGCGCAGCCACCACCTGCCGATGCAGCTTTCCGGCGGCGAGCGCCAGCGCGTCGCCCTCGCCCGGGCGCTCATGAACCGCCCGAGCCTCATCGTGGCCGACGAGCCCACGGGGAATCTAGACGAGAAGACGGGCAACGAGGTGATCGAGCTCCTGCTTGGGCTCTGCGCGTCCGCGAACACGGCCCTAGTCCTCGTGACCCACAATGGCGCCCACGCCGCCAAGACGCGCCGCAGCCTGCTCATGGCCTCGGGCGTCCTCGGGGCCGCCTGAGGCGGGGTTTGTGACTCGCCCCGGCGGCCGCCTGCGCTAGGTTTCCCCCCCATGCCCGCCCCCAAGATACGCTGTGGCGTCGCCGGAGTCGGCTCGCTCGGCCAGCACCACGCCCGGATTTACGCCAGCCTTCCCGGAGCCGAGCTCGCGGGGATCTATGACACCTCGAAGGCGCGCGCCGCGGAGATCAGCGCCAAGCTGGGATGCAGGCAATTCGCGTCGCTCGACGAGCTGGGGGCCGCCTGCGACGCCGTCTCGGTCGTTGTCCCGACGGACCTCCACGAGAAGGTGGCGCTCGCGCTCCTCGAGCGAGGCTGCCACCTCCTCATCGAGAAGCCGCTCTGCGCCTCGCTCGCCGAGGCCGAGCGCGTGCTGGCGGCCGCCCAGGCCGGACGCTGCCTCGTCCAGGTAGGCCACGTCGAGCATTTCAACCCGGTCATGGCGTTCCTCGAGAAGGAGGCCAGCCGGCCGCAGTACATCACGGCCGAGAGGCTCGGCACCTACCAGGTGCGCGGGACGGAGGTCGGCGTGGTCCTCGACCTCATGATCCACGACATCGGGATCGTGCTGGCCCTGGTAAAGTCGCCGATCAGGAAGATCGACAGCATTGGGATCAGCGTGCTCTCGAAGACGGAGGACATCGCCAACGCGCGCATCGAGTTTGAGAACGGCTGCGTGGCCAACCTGAGCGCCAGCCGCATGAGCCTTAAGAAGGCGCGGGAAGTCCGGATCTTCCAGGACAACGCCTACCTCTCGCTGGACTTCATGAACCAGTCGGGGCACCTGGTGCGCAAGAGCGACATCATCACGTTCGGCCTCAAGATGAAGGTGGGCCTGGTGAAGGCGGGCGACACGAGCTCGATTCCCGTCCACCAGATACCGATCGAGAAGGGCGAGCCCCTCGCCCTCGAGCTGGCGCACTTTGTCGAGAGCGTGGCGCGCTCGCGCCAGCCGAAGGTCGGCGCGGCCCTCGGCAAGAGCGCGCTCGAGGTCGCGATCGCGATCACCGAGCAGATCCGCGCGAAATGACGGAAGTCCCCTCCTTCCCGCTGCCGGCGCCGCTGGGAGGGCCGCCCGACCTCCTCGTGGTGGCGGGGGAGCATTCCGGCGACGAGCAGGCGGCGCGGATGATCAAGGGTCTTTTCGCGCTTCAGCCCGGCGTGCGCGTCGCCGCGCTCGGCGGCCCGAGGCTCGCCGCCGCGGGCGCCCAGCTCCTTTTCGACCGGACGGCGGTATCCGTCGTGGGGTTGTCCGAAGTGGCGCGCAACCTGTCCTTCTTCCGTTCGCTGATCTCCGAGGTGGTCCGATGGGTGGGACAGTACAGGCCGCGCACGATCTGCTTCGTGGACAACTCCGGGGTGAACCTGCGGATTGCGAAGGAACTGCGCCTGCGCGGCATCAGTGCCAAGGGCGGCGGCAAGGTGAGGACCCTTTATTATATAAGCCCGCAGATCTGGGCGTCCCGCGAGGTTCGCCGCTTCGACATGGCCCGCAACCTCGATGCCCTCGCGGTCATCTTCCCGTTCGAGCCGGACTGCTACGCGGATACGGCGCTCCCCGTCGAATTCGTCGGGCACCCGTTCATGGCGCCCGACTATGCGCCTCCCGTCTCGTACGATCCCGCCGGCCCCATCCTGCTGCTGCCGGGAAGCCGCCCCCGCGCCGTGGGCCTCATCGCCCCCGTGCTCCTCGACGGCTACAGGGAATTTTCCCGGCAGGCGCCGGGCCGCGGCGCCGTGATCCTCTACCCGAGCGACGCGATCCGGACCCAGCTCGAGGCATCCGGCCTGCCCGAGGGCGTGCACCTCCAGAAGACCGGCGGGGCACCCGTGCCCGCGAGCGCGGTCCTGACCAGCAGCGGCACCATGTCCATGCATTGCGCCCTCGCCGGCATCCCCGGGGCGATCGCCTACAGGACCGATCCCGTGACGTACGTCGTCGCGCGCTGGATCGTCCGCGTCCCGTACCTCGGGATCGCGAACATCCTCCTCGAGGAGCCCATGTACCCGGAGTTCATCCAGGCCGCGGCGTCACCCCATGCGCTGGCGGCCCAGGTCGCCGCCTGCGTGGGCGACCCCGTGCGGCGGGAGCGGACCGCGGCGCAGTCCAAGGCCCTCCGCGTGATGCTCGTCAACCCGAGGGGCGTCACCGAGGCCGACTGGCTCGCCCGCAACCTTGCGTGAGGCACAGCGGGGGCCTTTATTGCCCCGGTGAAAATGACCCAGCCCACATGGTCCGTGCGGCGCCTGCATGCGGTCGATGACGCGCAGATCGACGGCCTCGCCGACGTCCTCATCGACTGCGTCGAGGGCGGGGCGTCGGTGAGCTTCATGCTGCCGATCACCCGAGAGCGCGCAGTGGCCTTCTGGCGCCGCGTCGCCAAGGGCGTCGCGGCGGGCGAGCGCGCCCTTCTCGTCGCGGAGGATGCGCAGGGCATCTGCGGCACCGTGCAGCTGGTGTACGACCTGCCTGAGAACCAGCCGCACCGCGCCGACCTGGCGAAGATGCTGGTGAGCCGCCGCGCGCGCCGGCAGGGGCTGGGCGAGGCGCTGATGCGGGCCGCCGAGGCCACGGCGCTCGAGTGCGGCAAGACACTCCTTGTCCTCGACACCGTCACCGGCATGGATGCCGAGCGCCTGTACGGGAGGCTCGGCTGGCAGCGCGTCGGCGAGATCCCCGAGTACGCCCTGCTGCCGCAGGGCGGCCTCATCAGCACGACGGTGTTCTACCGCAAGCTCGGCGCCCCGGCGCCGTAGGCCCCATTCAGGGGGCCGTGGCGTGGCCTGCGGCGGGATTGCTTCCGTCGGCCTGCGTCCGCGCCTCGGCAGGCGCGTCGAAGCTTCGCCTCAACTGGACCCAGAGCCCGTCGGCCCTCTCGGCCAGCATCACCCTGCAGCGCGCGACCTCGGCCAGGCGCGCCGAGCGGTTCGTCTCGGCGATCTTGGCCAGGTCGTCGAGGTTGTAGAGAAAGACATTCTGGAGGTCTGCGGCGGCCGACTCGATGTCGCGGGGCATCGCCTGGTCGATGAGGAGGAGCGGCCGCGCCGGCCGGCGTTTCATAGAGGCGGCGACGGAGGCTGCCGTGAGGATGGGAGCCGGGGCCGACGTCGAGCTCACGACGACGTCATAGTCGGCCAGGAGGCCGTTGCGCTCCTCGAAGGGCACCATCGCGGCGCCGAGGGCGGACGCGATCTCGGAGGCCTTCTCCCCCCGGCGGCTCGTCACCGAGAGATGGGCCGCACCGCGGCTGGCAAACGCGCGCGCCGTCGCCCCGCCGATTTCGCCCGTGCCCAGGACGAGCACGCGGGCCTGCGAGAGGTTCCCGAATATGTTGGCGGCAAGGTCGACCGCGACATTGGCGACGCTGACCGTGCCCGCGGCGATCCCCGTGTGGGTGCGCACGTGCTTGGCGGCCTGGAACGCCTTCTGGAAGACGCGGTTCAGGACGGCGCCCGTCGACCCGCAGGTCTGCGCCACGGCGTACGCATCCTTCACCTGGCCGAAGATCTCGTTCTCGCCGAGGAGCTGGGAATCGAGGCCGCTGGCGACCTCGAAGAGGTGGAGCGCCGCGTCCCGGCCCGTCAGCCGGATACGGATCCGCTCAAACTCGGCGGTGTCGAACTTCTGGCGCGCGCAGTAGGCCGCCTGCACGGCCTCCACGGCAGAGGCATCGGCGCCCACGCCATAGAACTCCACGCGGTTGCAGGTGTTGAGGATCGCGAGCTCCAGGAGTCCCGACACGGGCGCGAGGTCGGTGCGCAGGGCCGATTCCGACTCGAGGGCGAGGCGTTCGCGGACCTCAAGCGGAGCGCGGTGGTGGGTGGCCCCAAGGACAAAGAGGCAGGGCTCGCTCATGGCGCGGTCCTTTCGGAGGCGACGGCCCCGGGATGGCGGCTCTGGTCGACCGCCTGGAGGGAGAGGAGGGCGGCCGCGAAGAGGGCGAGGCAGGTCCAGGCAAAGCGCCGGGCGAGGAGACGGCCCATGGCGCGCAGGCTGAAGGCGAGGACGGCAGCGACCCATACCGCGATCGTCGCAGCCAGCTTCGCGTGGCCCACGGTCGCCGTGTCGCGGGACCAGTACACCGAGCCGAAGAGGAGCGCGAGCGTCAGGAGCGCCAAGCCGGTCCCCAGGAGGCGCACCTCGATGTGGTCGAGGTCCAGGATCGAAGGCAGGAAGGAATACCACCCGCCGACGTGCTTCGACTTGAGCGAGAAGTGGCGCAGCAGAAACAGGGCGGACGTCAGGGCGAGGAGCCCGAAGACCCCATAGCTGAAGATGGCGAGCGCCGCATGCAGCTCGATCCAGGGGTTGCCGCCGAAGATGTGGGTGCGCAACACGGCGTCCCATTCCGGAATCGACAGCGAGACGAGGGTCAGTGCGGCGCCCAGGCAGGACGTGAAATAACCCAGGAGGCTCGAGCGGAAGGTCACGCCGACCACGAGGTAGAGGGTGATGGCGGACCACGCCGTGAACTGGACGATCTCGAACCGGTTGCCCAGCGGGCAGCCCCCGGTGGCATGGCCGCGGATGCCGAGGCCCACCCATTGGAGGAGGTAACCGATCAGGATGGCGCAGGAGATGAGCAAGCCGGAGGCGCGCTTGCGCCGCAGGAGCGAGACCGTGCCAAGGACGAGGCCCGCGGTGTAGAACCCCGCGGCGCACCACAGCCATTGGCGATCGGTCACGTCGGCTAACATGGAGGGTTTAGGCTGCCGGGCGCCCAGCGCCCGGGCAAGCCTACGGGTGGGCTGTCGGGGTCCAGAGGGCGAGGAAGGCCGTTATCTTCGCGGGGCTATGGCCCTCGCCCTCCTCGAGTTCACCGGAGTCCTTGGTGGTCAATTGCTTGCCTGTGGAGTCGAGGACGACGAGGACGGGTATACCGTGCGAGGTCGGATTGCCCATCCGCGCGATGAGGCCGGCGTTGCGGTCCGTGCCGTGGCGCTTGTTCACGTCGACCATGACGACGACAAAGCCGCTGTTGAGGGCCTGGGAGACGGTCGGGTCGGTCTCGAAGGTATTATGGAGCCTGCGGCACCAGATGCACCAGTTTGCCCCGAAATCGACGAGCACCCGCTTGTTCTCAGCGGCGGCTTGGGTCACCGCTGCGGCGACCAGGGCCTCGCCGTCGGCGTGGACATCGAAGATATCCGGACCGGCCTTGGGGTACTCCGGGTCGGCCCGGAGGCCGACGATTGGAACGAGCGCCAGGGCCGCCAGGGTGACAATGAAGCGCATGGACATGGGCGGACTATAGCATCGAAAAGGGGATTTCCCAGTCCTTACGCCCGCGGCCGGACGCGCTTCCAGGCCGCGATGTACATCCCGTTCGCGTTCCAATCCTCAGGCTTGAGCACCATCGTTGGGGCGCCGTCGGACGATACGGCCAGCGGCGACGCCTCGAATTCCGGATGCGCCGCCGTGAAGGCGTCCGTCACCGTGCTCGTCTCGCTTCGCGTCAACGTGCACACAGCATAGACGAGGCGCCCTCCCGTCTTCACGGAAATCGCAGCCTTCTCGAGGAGCCACGCCTGGACCCCGGACAGCTCGGCGACGTCGTCGGCCGAGGTCGTCCATCGTGCGTGCGGGTTGCGCTGCCACGTGCCGACGCCGCTGCAGGGGGCGTCGACGAGGACGCCGTCGCACTTCGTCTTGAAGGGGGCTGCGGCGGAGCCTGTCCACGAGGCCGACCGGTAATTGAACATCCCCGCACGGCCCGCGCGCTTTTTCAGGATCGCGAGGCGCCGGGCGGACCGGTCTGTCGTCCAAAGCAGGCCCTTGTTGGCCATGAGATCCGACAGGTGCAGGGATTTGCCGCCTTCGCCGGCGCAGGCGTCCCACCACGTCTCCCCGGGCGCCGGATTGCAGGCGAGGCCTACCCACTGTGAGGCCAGATCCTGGATCTCGAACTCGCCCGCCTGGAACTGGGGGATCTTGTGAAGATCCGAGGTTCCCGTGTAGCGAAGCGCCGCAAGCTGGGCTGGCTTGGCGACCGAAGCAGGGAGCCGCGGTTCCTCGCAGGAGCCGAGGTCCTGGGCGAGCGCGCGGGTCTTTCCCGTTTTCGACCGGATCCAGAGCGCGGGCTCGGACTGGAGGCGGCGAAGGTAGGCGGCGGAGACCGCCATCTCCGAGGCGAGCCACGGGGGCACCGCCCGCGCCGCGAGCGCCTCCATCTTGATGGAAGCCGGATCCCGGTCGAATCGGGCTTGGAGACCCAGGGCACCCGTCACCTGCTTCTGGAATGAGTCGTCGCGCGACAGCCAGTTCAGCCACCTGAAGTAGGCGAACACGGCGCGGCTGACCGAGCGCTTGCCCACGGCGCCCAGCGAGCGGTTGCCCGCCAGGTATTCGCGCAGGGCCGCATCGGCCGGGGCCCCTGGACGCAGCGACTGGAGGACCCGCGCCGCGTGGTTCTCTAGCGTCTCGCCCATCGGGTGTCGGGCTTCAGCTCGAGGGGGCGCGTCTCAATCCGTACTCCCGCCACGGCGGGATGGGAACGAAGGTCCTGGAAGACCGGGGCGGAGAGGCGCCACGACAGCGCGGCGCTCGCCTCGGCGACCGGCGCCACGCCCCCCTCGAGGAGCACCGCGAACTCGATCCTCGTGTCGCCCGGCTCGCGGACGACCGTCTCGCGCAGCTTGCGCAGGAACGCCTCCAGGTGGGCGTCACCGGGCCTGACAAGCCACGTGACACGGCGGACGGTCCGCGACACGGCGGCGTCGAGCGCATAGCATTCCTTCACGTTGATCCGCGGTCCATCGGCCCCGCGGATGAGGTTGCCCTGCACGAGCACGGGAGCGTTCTCGGCGAGGATCGTGCCATAGCCCGCGAAGGCATCGGCAAACATGTTCAGGGCAATCGTGGCATTGCGCGTCGCCAGCGTGAAGGCCACCCAGGGGCGATTGTCCTTCTTCGCGTATTTCTTCACCAGATTGCCCGCAATGCCGCAGAGGCGGAACTCGCCGCGGTCGGGCAGCGAGGCGAGCGACTCGGCCGGGGCCGTGTCGATGGCCTCCCACAGGCCCGCATAGGTGTTCATGGGATGGCCCGACACGTAGAAGCCGAGCAGCTCCTTTTCGAAAGAGAGGCGCTCGTGCGAGCTGAAGTCGGCGGGTGCCCTGCCGTTTGAGGCGTGCTTGCCGTTGCGGGCCTCGGTCGGGGGGGCGAATGTGCCGAGGAAGTTGTCCTGGCCCGCGGCCTTGTCGCGCGCCCGCGCGGCGCTCGCCGCGATCGCCCCGTCGATGCCGTCGAAGAGGAGCTTGCGGCTGGCCCCGCTGAACTCGAAGGCGCCGGTCTTCACCAGGTGCTCCAGGACGCGCTTGTTGACGGCGCGGCCGTCGACCCGCGAGGCGAAGTCGTCGAAGTCAGCAAAGGGCCCGTTGGCCTCGCGCTCCGCGATGATGCGCTGGGCCGCGAGCTCGCCCACGCCCTTGATGCCCGCGAGGCCGAAGCGGATCTTGCCGCCCACGGGCGTGAACATCTCCCGCGACTCGTTGACATCCGGGCCGAGGACCACGAGGCCCATAGACTCGCACTCGGACACGAAGTGCGCGACCTTGTCCGAGTTGCCGAGCTCCGAGCTCAGCATGGCGGCCATGAACTGGACCGGGTAATTGGCCTTCAGGTATCCGGTCTGGAAACTGAGCAGGGCATAGGCCGCGGAGTGCGACTTGTTGAAGCCATAGCCGGCAAACTTGTTCAGGATGTCGAAGATCGCGTCCGAGGTCCTTTCGTCCATACCGTGGAGCTTCCTGGCCCCCTCCACGAACTTGCCGCGTTCCTCGGCCATGGCGACGGGGTCCTTCTTGCCCATGGCGCGCCGGAGCATGTCGGCGCCGCCGAGGGAGTAGCCGGCGACGATCTTCGCCGCCTCCATGACCTGCTCCTGGTAGACCATGACGCCATAGGTCTCGCTGCAGACGTCTTCCAGGAGCTTGTGCGGGTACCGTACGGTGCTCGGGTCCTTCTTGCCGCGGATGTAGTCGGGGATCCATTCCATCGGGCCGGGCCGGAAAAGGGCGATGAGGGCGATGATCTCGTCGATCGAGGAGACCTGGAGCTGGCGGCAGAGGTTCTGCATGCCGCCGGACTCCAGCTGGAACACGCCGGTGGTCCTTCCCGAGTTCAGGAGCGCGAACGTCTTCGCGTCGTCGATCGGCACCGCCTCGATGTCGAACTTCGGGTCGGCCGTCCGGCGGATGTTGTCCACGGCGTCGGCGATGACAGTCAGCGTTTTCAGCCCCAGGAAGTCCATCTTGAGAAGCCCCAGCTTGCCGACGGCGTTCATGTCGAACTGCACCGTGACGTCGCCCTCCTGAAGCGTCAGGGGCACGAACTCCTCGAGGGGCTTGTCCGTGATGATGATCCCTGCCGCGTGCTTGCCCGTGTTCCTCACCATGCCCTCGAGGACAAGGGCCTGCTCGAAGATCTTCTTCGCGACGGGATTCTTCGTCACCTCGTCGCGCAGCTCGGCCGACTTGGCGACCGCCTGCTCAAGGCTGATGTTGATTTCATCGGGAATCATCTTCGCCAGGCGGTCGGCCTCGGCGTAGGGCAGGCTGTGGACGCGCGAGACATCGCGGATCACCATCTTGGCCCCCATCGTCCCATAGGTGACGATGTTGGCGACGCAGGCGTCGCCGTATTTCGCACGCACGTAGCTGATGACCTCGCCCCGGCGCCGCATGCAGAAGTCGATGTCGAAGTCGGGGGGCGAGACGCGCTCGGGGTTGAGGAACCGCTCGAAGAGCAGCTTGAACCTCAGGGGATCGAGGTTGGTGATCCCGAGGAGGTAGGCCACCAGGCAACCGGCGCCCGAGCCCCGGCCGGGCCCGACGGGGATTCCCTGCTTCTTCGCCCAGTCGATGAAGTCCCAGACGACGAGGAAGTAGTCGATGAAGCCGGTCTTCGCGATGACGCTGAGCTCGAAGTCGAGGCGCTCGACGAGGACCTTTGCCTGCTCGGGGTTCGCGGCGGCCGCGGGCTTGCTGAAGTCGACGCTGTAGCGCGTCTTCAGGCCCTCGATGCAGAGGAGTCTCAGGTACCCCGCCCTGTCCGTCCCGACCTCGACGGGGAGCGGGTACTTGGGATAGCGCTCGCTTCCCTTGGGGAAGGGGATCGCCACGTCGCACATCTCGGCGACGGCCTCCGTGTTGACGAGGGACTCGGGCACCTCGACGAAGAGCCGCTCCATCTCGGCGCGCGACTTCAGGTAGAATTGCTGGCCCTCGAAGCGCATCCGCTTCTCGTCCTCGATCTTCGAGCCCGTCTGGATGCAGAGCATGGCGTCGTGCGAGCCGGCATCGGTCGCGTGGACGTAATGGACATCGTTCGAGCAGACAACCTTCAGGCCGAACTCCTTGGCGAGCTTGAGGAGCCCGGGGATGATCTTGCGCTGCTCGGCGATGCCGTGGTCCTGGATCTCGACGAAGTAGTTCTCGCGCCCGAAGATTTCCACGAACTTGGCCGTCGCCTTGCGCGCCTCCTCGACCCGGTCGTAGAGAAGGTGCTGGGGCACCAGTGAGGCAAGGCATCCGGTGAACCCAATGAGGCCGTTTGCGTGCCTTGCCAGCGTTTCCAGGTCCGTCCTTGGCTTGTAATAGAAGCCCTTCAGGTGGGCGTCGCTGACGAGCTTCAGGAGGTTCTGGTAGCCCTCGATGTTCTTGGCCAGGAGCCCCAGGTGAAATATGCTCCGGCCCTCATCGCTGCGGCCCTGCTTCTCGAGGCGGGAGCCCTCGGAAAGGTAGAGCTCGCAACCGATAAGCGGCTTGATGCCCTTCCCCTTGGCGGCCGTGTAGAAGTCAATGGCCCCGAAGAGGTTGCCATGGTCCGTAAGGGCCAGTGCGGACATCCCGAGCTGGCCCGCCCGTTCCGTCAGCTGGTCTATCTTGCAGGCGCCATCCAGTAGGCTGTAGTCGGAATGGACATGGAGATGGACGAAATTCTTGTCAGCTGAAGGCACGCTTCGGTTAACCAAGATCAGCGCTCAAGGGGCGCAAGCCGGAACGGAGAAAAGCCCACCCGGAGGGCCCTTTTAGCCGTTGACGGAGGCGCCCGTGCGTGGCCTATTAGCGGGCTTTTCCTTTCACAAGCAGCCATGTCCATCGAAATCAAGATACGTAAGAACGAGCCCATCGACCGTGCGCTTCGCCGCATGAAGAAGAAGCTCGACCGCGAGAACATCATCAAGGGCACCCGCGCGAAGCGCTACTATGAGAAGCCCTGCGAGAAGCGCCGCCGCAAGGATAAGGTCATGGCCTTCACGGCGATGCTACGCCGCCGCTACGACAGCTGACGCAGCATTAGACCCCATTACAAACCGCGCTCCGACCTCCGTCAGACGCGGTTTTTTAGTGCAAATAGGAGGGCATCTTTGATCCTGTGGACGCCATGACTCCCGTTCCCGCGCTCTCCACCAGCTGGTGCTCGCATCGGCATCAGGACGGCCTCGAGATGCTGAAGGAGATGGCGGGCCTCGGGTTTAGCCGGGTTGAGCTAAGTCACGGCATCCGGATCAGCCTGGCCCCGGGAATCCTCAGGGGGGTGGAGGAGGGGATAGTCAAGATTGGGTCGGTGCACAACTTCTGCCCGCTCCCGATGGGCGTGACCCAGGCCTCGCCGAATTACTTCCAGCCGTCCTCGCCGGACCCCAAGGAGCGCGACCAGTGGCTCCGGCAGACCAAGCGCACCATTGATTTTGCGGCGCAGGTCCGCGCCTCCCTCATGGTGTGCCACCTGGGCAGCGTCCCCTATCCGTGGCTCCTGCCGGACCGGCACATGACGAAATATCGCGCCTCCCATCCGGACGCGGCCGCCTCCGGCGACAAGGCCTACAAGGCCCTCGTCGTGAAAGCCCTTGCGAAGCTGAGGGGCCGCATGCCGCCGTACTGGGAGCGGACAAGGGAATGCGTCAAGAGTGTCCTGGATTATGCCACCCAGAAGAAGGTCCGGCTCGGTCTGGAAAACCGCGAGGCGTTCGAGGAGCTTCCCATGGACGCGGATTTTCCCGAGTTCCTCTCATCCATGCCGCTTCCTTCGCCGGCTGGATATTGGCACGACACAGGCCACGCGCACCTGAAGGAGCAGATGGGAGTCCTAAACCATCGCGCGCACCTCAAGGCCAATGCGTCGCGCCTCTTGGGGTTTCACCTTCACGACGTGGCCGACGGCCACGACCATTCGGTCATTGGGACGGGATCGATCGACTTTGATATGGTGCGCACATTCTTCCGTCCGGAGCACCTGTTCATCATTGAGCTCAGCCCGAAGGTGCCGGAGGAGGGGGTCCTCGCGTCGAAGGCCAAGGTGGAAGCAATGCTGGCGAAGGTAAAATAGACCGCCTGGTCTCAGTTACCTGTTTCGTCCGTTTTGCTCCGTCGCCTCCAGCAGATCGTCCAAGGGATTGCTTGCCCGATCGACCGTGGGATGGAGATATCCCGCGGTTGTCTCGAGCGATGAGTGCCCAAGAAGCTGCCTCAACGAATCCAATGACTCGCGCGAGTGCGTCGCATAGGCATGTCTGAGCACATGCGGGGTTATAAGTCCGTCCAGGGCAACTTTGATTGCGGCTTTCTGGCAGCTTCTTTGGATGCAGTCGGAAAGGATGTGGAACCGAACGCGCATTTGTGAACGGGGATCCGTGCAGTGATTCTCGGCCGGGAACAGCCAGAACGACTGCCATTGGAAAGGGGCCCTCGGGTATTTCACACCGAGGGAATAGGGAACGACCACTCCCACATCCGGAGCGTTTGCCTTGTCCCACTCCCACACTTGCCGAGCTCGCTCCATCTGCTTCTTTATCGGCTCCACGCATCCTTTGGGCACGGGCACACGCCGATCCGTGCCGCCCTTTGCTCCGCGTATCATGAGATTCCCATTGGCCCCCTCGTCCCACAAGACGTCTTTGATGCGTAGTTCGATCGGCTCTGAAACACGCAAGCCGCAACCATAAAGAAGGTCCACGATAAGGCGTGCGGGAGTCGCGGCAGTGTCTTCGACCGCGGCCCTGAAGGCTCTCACTTGGGAGCGAGAAGGTGACACTCGTTCAGTCCTTGGACGCTTGGCGCGGAGGGCATCGACACCCCCAAGAGGGGCTCCAAGGACCTCTTTGTATAAGAACAACAAAGCGGAGAACGCCTGATTTTGGGTCCGGGCTGCCACATTCCGGTTCACGGCCAAATCGGACAAGAAAGCCTCCGCCTTTTCCTCATGCGTCATTTGCGAAGCAATTCGGCTGCAGAAATCATAGTACCTCGCCACCCAGCCGCAGTAAACGTCCTCGGTACTATAGGCTAAATGCATCAACCTAATTTTCGCACGGGTTTCGGAAACAACTTCAGCCCGTGTCTTCATACCGAATGTTTCTGTCCGTTGCGCTGGTAACACATGACACAAGACATGTCTAATAGCCGCTTTCTTTGTCAAGCACTACGCTTTTCTAAGGCGTCTGAAAACTTGTCCAATAGCTCTAGAATGCTGATCTGAGGTACGTTCGGTATTCGAAATAATTGGTTATGCCGCTGGGAGTGGCATAACCAAAATTGAAACTGTAAAAAATTAAGGCCACTTTCTTGCTACACTCTGCTATGGAATCTATAACAAAAGCATTATTACCGCGCCGCGCGGCATAAACAACGTTAGGCACGTCTGGCATTGTATAATAACCCACCACAATAAATGACAATATTCCCCGTTCTGGTTTTCGTAGTGTACGCGGCCATATCAATATTCGTTCTTACCCTCATTGCTCGATTCGTTTCGGCTCATGAGCATGTTGCCGAGTCACTTCAATCAATTGCCAATTCGCTCCGAGACAAAGGTAACAATTCAAAAGGTGCCTAACCAATCCACGGATCCGACGCTGTAGGCGCGGATCAATTCAACGTTCGGCATCAGATGACACTAGTTCGCAGCATTAGAAAAGAGGACGCCCTTGGTTTCCGTGCGGTTCTCGACGCAGTGGCCCGAGAGCGAAAATTTATAGCGCGGTTTGAGGCACCTCCGGAGGAGGGTGTTCGTGCGTTTGTGGAGTCGAATGTGGAGTTGGGTCATCCTCAATTCGTAGCCGAGGAAGAGGGGCGAATCGTTGGCTGGTGCGACGCACTGCCAGGTACGACGTCAGCGGGCACCGCGCACATTGGACATTTGGGAATGGGGGTACTCAAGAATCGACGAGGCAACGGAATAGGGGGGCGTCTAATTGAAGCCGCGATCTCCGGGGCGAAGGCTCGTGGCCTTGAAAAGATTGAACTGAGCGTCTATTCGTCAAACCAGGTTGCCCTCGCGTTATATCGAAGCTTCGGGTTTCGCGAAGAAGGCAAGAGACTCCGCGGGAGGCTCGTAGATGGAATCTACGACGACGTTTTACTGATGGCACTCGATCTCAAAATGCCGAACCAACCCACGGATCCGACGCCGTAGGCGCGGATCAATTCAACGTTCTGCTGTCGCGCATTCGACAATTTAATGATCGAGACTCCACTTCCATGACTGATACACAAATCATCACAGCTGCATACCAGGACGCTCTCAAACAGGTCTTTTCGGTATTTTTCACGTCAAGTGCTGGCGCGGCAGGAAATGCGGCAGCAATACAACAAGCGGAACAAGCGTTTGTGGCAGGTGTAACATTGGCGCGGAGCGCCCGTGATCGCGCCATCGCCCTTTTGCCGTAGTCGCAATGCGCGTGGCAATCGTCCGGCAAGTTGGGACGCAGAACCAATCAATGGATCCGGCGGCGTAGCCGCGGATCAATTCAACGTTAGCCCTCCAAACGCCAGCTTGCGAAGCTAGCCAGGTAATCTAACCTCTGACCCATGAGCACCGTTCAAGAGATCGAGGCAGCCATCTCAAAGCTGAGCGAGACGGACTTTGCTGAGCTGCGGGGTTGGATTTGGGAACGTGACATCGAAAGCGATGCTGTTTCCGGCAAGCTGGACTACGTGGCGGAGGAGGCGCTTAACGAGCATCGGTCCGGCAAGACGAAACAGTTGTGAACCATTTCGCGTCCTCGAGATATTGGACGTGTTATGAGTCGTTGCCGGTGGAGGTGCGTTTACAGGCTGATCGCCAATTTGCCCTTCTGAAAGCTAATCCCGCTCACCCTTCTCTACATTTTAAGAAGGTCGGTATATTCAGATCGGCTCGTGTGAACCCTTGGGTCCGGACTTTGGCAATCGAGAGCGGTGCCGACCTCGTTTGGTTTTGGGTTGGATCGCACACCGAATATGAACGCCTCATTAGGAAGGGCTAACCAATCAACGGATCCGACGCCATAGGCGATGACATGAAGCCGACAGGCGGCGAAAAATCCGCCAACCTGTCGGCTGATGTACTCTAACAACGCAAAAAATAGTCGGGGACGTGCTCTCGTCGAGACGGGAGTGATCATCAAGTTGGGGCTGGATGTGCATGCGGCGAAAGTCGCGATCTGTGTCCAGGTGGACGGGGCGACGCCGCAGCCGTCGCAGCTGATTGAGAGCGAGCGAACGCTGGGATGGATAATGGCCCTGTGCCGCAAGCACCCGAAGGCGCGAGTGGTGAGCTGTTACGAGGCGGGACCGATGGGCTATGCGTTGCACCGCCAGCTGGTCGCGGCGGGCATCGAGAACGTAGTCGTGACTCCGCAGCGGCTGGACATCGACGGCCGTGGACAGAAGACCGACCGTCTCGATGCCCGGGCGTTGGTCGAGCGGCTCGACCGCTACGTCGGGGGCAACCGCCACGCGCTGCGGATCGTGCGGGTGCCGACCCCGGAGGAGGAGCAGGCCCGCTCGCTGGTGCGGATGCGCACGCAGCTCCTGCGGACCCGCCGCAAGCACGAGGCCCGGGGCCGAGGTGTGCTGCTGGCCCAGGGCATCCGGGTGCAAGGTCCGTGGTGGCGAGAGAGGTCGTGGGCCAAGCTGGCGCAGACTTTGCCTGATTGGCTGAGAAGGATCGTGGCGGTGTGGCAGAGGCTGGCGCTCGAGGCGGACCAGGAGGAACGCCAGGTGCGCGAGGAACTCGAAGCTGCTGCACCCGCTGAACTGCCGCGCGGAGTAGGGGCGCTTACCTGGGTGACCTTGGCTCGCGAGATCTTCGACTGGAGCCGGTTTAACAACCGGCGCCAGGTCGCCAGCTACACCGGACTCTGCCCGGGCATCAATCAGAGTGGCGACCGGACCCACTACCGCGGCGTCAATCGCCACGGCAATCCGGCGGTGCGGCATGCTCTGGTTGAGCTCGTCTGGCGGCTGGTGCGCTGGCAGCCCCAGTACCCGCCGGTCCGCTGCCTGGTCGACAAGAGCCAGTCCCCCCGGATCCGACGAAAGGCGGCGGTGGCGGCTGCTCGCCGGCTGGCCATCGACCTCTGGCGCCTGGCCACCGGGCGAACAACGCCTGAGCGGATTGGCCTGACCGCGGCCTTTGCCGGCTGAGCATCCCGACAGGGAACAACGTATTGAAACTTTCGACTTTGCGGCCACGGCGCGCGTGCGGGATCCGCGTTGGTCCTTCCTCAGGACCGTTGCTTAGATGGCACCGCTCGTGGCCGCTCCCCTTTTTCGCATACTCATTGTGTCCTTCCTTGAAGGACGGATAGGAGCTTGAACCGAGGAAATCGCCTCGCGTTAGGAGTGGCCAACGTACTGCCCGCAAAGTCGCCTGTACAACCAACCCTCTACGAACCATGCTCGAATCAATCCGATGTCGATAGTCACAACTCTCCGCTTGACCCGATCGGCTTCATAGGAACGCGGATCAATTCAACGTTGCTTTGCATGATTCTCGCACCGATCAATCGCGATGGAACCGTTTCACGGTTCGCTGGGCGTGTCTCAGACATCGGCAATTCTGCAATCCAATCTACGGTGCAGCTCTATTCGAGGGTCGGCTGGATGCTCCCATGGATTGGGTATCTGGCAATCGAGCAAGATGTCTGTGTAGGCACTTGCGCCTTCACAAGCGCTCCAAAGGGTGGCGTTGTAGAAATAGCATATTTCACTTTTCCGGGGTACGAGCGCACGGGTGTCGCAACTCGCATGGCTGCGTTTCTGGTGTCATTGGCGAATGAGCGCGCCCCGGAAATTGTTGTAACGGCCCACACGTTGCCCGAAGAGAACGTATCGACAGTGGTATTGCGCAAGTTAGGATTCGTGTTTTCCGGGCCAAGGGATCATGAGCAAGACGGACCCATCTGGGTCTGGCGCTATCAAGCTCCGATTGTTCAGCATAACCTAAACAACGTACCCGACGTCCGCCTCAGGCACGTCTCGTGCGGGACGCGAGGCGCGCCATCGTAGGCGCGGATAAATACAACGTTGATCTAGGCACGAATGCTCACCGTCGATCCGCGAGTCGCGATCTGGAACAATCTGCATGATGGTGAAATTACCGTCATGGGGCGCAGTGCATCCGAGCTAGCGATATTCGTTAATATCCCATACGTACGAAAGCGATTCAAGCCAGCTGGAGACTCGTTTTTGTTGCGCCTGCGGGGATTCAGGGCGATCGAGTACGTCGATTACGAGGGAAACAATCGCACATCGGATCCCGATGAAATTGAAAATCGGGGAATCGAGATTCTCTCGACTCAATCGAGTGGGGTACCGGTCAAGATCTCAACGACTCAGGGATACCTGAATCTTGATTTTGACGTCCTCGAAATCTTCCTTGATACGGGACAACAGGTGGAATTTGAAGCAGTGGGTCTAGCCTGCCGAGAATATTGGGACGAGTGGGAGGCCCAAGCGGGGCAGAATCAAGAACCGCGTGCCCAATCAACGGATCCGGCGCCTGCGTCTGTCACGCCGGTTTCGGGGCAACCGCCTCGCCTGCCATAGATGCGGATCAATTCAACGTTGCAGACATTTATGTCCGGCAATATCTTGCATTTCGTCCGGAAGACGCGATCTGGTATGTGGGCTGTGAAGAAAAGATTTGTCGGCGAGTGGCGTATCACTGGGTTAGCGGGATTCGACGCCGAATATGTGGATCTGTGCGGACCCGCGGTAATCAAGGTCAGCCCGCGCGGAATCGGACGGATGAATTTTGGCGCAGTCGAGATTGAGCTCGATTGCAAAATGGATGATCTCGACGAGCAGGTATTACGGTTTTCTTTTGAAGGAGCGGACGAGGGCGATCCAATTTGCGGGCGCGGCTACTGTCTCACTGCCAATCACCAGATGACGGGACGTATTTTTCTCCATTGTGGCGATGAGATTGATTTTACAGCCGGAAAAATGGCAAAGAATGAAAGTGCCTGACCCTTCAACGGATCCGACGTTTTCCCCAGGCACGTCCCGTTTGGGGCACGAGCCGGACCATCGCTAACGCGGACCAATTCAACGTTTGGCATGCCATGTTGATCCGCTCCCTAAGAATCGATGACGACCTGGGTGACATCACGGAGATGCTTCATCGGGCGTACGCCGCCCTTGGCGCCCGGGGGCTTCGATACAATGCCACTCACCAATCGCCCGAAGTTACGGCACGGCGACTCGTGCGGGGTTACCCAATTCTGGCTGAAAACGACGGGCGTATCGTTGGGACATTAACGGTGTACCGACCCGATCCGAATCACACTGCGATGGTGTATCGGGATGCGGAGACGTATCACTTCGGCCAATTTGGTGTCGATCCCGAGTTTAGGGGAAGGGGTTTGGGGCGCGCGCTGCATTCGAAAGCGATCGATTATGCCGGCGGCCAAGGTGCCCGCTTTATGGCTCTGGACACAGCGGCTCCTGCGACGGAGCTCATCGCATTGTACGAGAGGTGGGGATATAGGATTTGCGAACGAATCAGTTGGGATAGCACAAATTATGAGAGCGTCTTGATGCGGCGTAAGATCGATAACGTGCGTGGCCGATCATCGTCGCCGACCCTTGCGTCATTCGCGCCTCGTTCGGCGCAGGAGCCACGCCTTTCTTAGGGCGGTTCACCTATACGAAAGGGCGATTTCCTGTGCGCATCCTCCCGATTCTTGCCGCTTTGATCCTTTTCGGAAGCGGGATTCTGGCGATCATCTTTCCACGGGACCTCGTGATCGGCCATGCCCGGTACGGGGCCAGATCCATTGCCGTTCCGCTATCGACATTGGAGTATGTTTCAAAGACGGGATGCCGCTATTATGGTGTCTTGGCGGTCGTTTCCGGTGCCATGATGATGTGGGGCTCCCTCGGCAGTTCGAATGTGCCGCTCTCCGATCGCAGCGTCGCAAAATCGATTGTGCGCACGAAGGAAGGCTTGGAGCTAAGCTTTGGCGTGACAGACCGCTGTACGGTTGGACAGGTCGAGGCGGCCGTGAAGGCGTCGAAGGTATCGCCGCGGCATTTGCCTTACTTGTGCGCCGCTTTCATGGGAAAGGATGAGTTCGATCAATTGCGCGCCAGCATTCCGGATGTCGATTGGGGTATGATCGAGGACAGGGTCGCAAGGATAGCGCGTGAATTGCCCTACAAGGAGCTGAACGGGGACCACTTTCACGAGAGCTGGATCCCGACCGTGGACAATTGACCTGCGCTGCGGCCGCCAATGTTGAAGTTCCAGGAGGGATCATATTAGGATCGTCCCATCATCATGGCGCTCGAACTCAGGCCGAATTGCGAATGCTGCGACCGGGACCTGCCCCCGGAATCAATGGAAGCCTATATCTGCACCTTTGAATGCACGTTTTGCCTGAGGTGCGCGACGGATACGCTGCTATTTGTGTGTCCCAATTGTGGAGGGGAGCTTGTTCGCCGGCCGGTAAGGCCAAAGGCAAAGCTCCTCGGCTCGCCTGGCTCGGGCGTCAGGGTGCTCCGCGACATGCCCTGCGTTCCTGCTTCGCGTGGATCATCGGGCGCGTGAGGGCACAAGAAAGCGCCGGCGTTCTCGTGACGCAGAGGGTGCGAAAGAGTGGCACCCAATCCTAGGTTTGGCGCCTTTCTGGCGCGCCGCGTGCAGTGCCCCGGGGGCGGTACCAGACCATGTCCCCTCTACGCGTCGTCATCTGCGCCTTCATCGGTGTTGGCCTTTTCCTCGTGCTGGTGGCAATTTTTGCGGCTGGGCTCCCTCATCCGCTGTTTCGGGGAATCGTCGCCTTCGTGACGCTGTCGGGGGGCGGATTCGCCATCTTTTACATGGTATTCAGGGGGTTGCGAGATGGCGTGATCTCCTATGGCTACAGCCGGGAGAACAACCCGGTCAGCTTCTGGCTCTACATCGCCCTGGGCGCCGTGTGTGGCACCGTGGCCTGCGCCTTTGCCCTCTACTGCCTCGTGAACCATGCCCAGATTTTTGACACGCTGCGATAGGCCGGAACGGTTCGTGTGGCGGGAAATTCTCGCGCGGGAAGCCCGGTGCGCCATGGTAGGGGCCTTAACCCATGCGTAACGTCGAAGTCAGACTGTTCCTGTCCCTGGCGGTCGCCGCCTTTTACTCCTTCTATGTCTTCAAGGCGCTGAAGACGGGAAGACTGAAGAAATACTGGGGCGGATGGATCACCAGCGCCGAGGCTCCGGTATCGTTTTACGGCTCTGTTCTCATCAGTGCGCTGCTGGCGTTCTTCGCCATCTACATGGCGGTCAAGAGCACGCTGATCCTGACAGCGAAGTAAGTCGCCCGGGGGTCTCCATGGCGGACAAGGAAAACCAGGCTCCGGGATTGTCGGCGGCGCTCGTGGGAACATGGGAGCTAGTCTCGCGCGAGGATTTTACGACCGGCGGCGAACGCCGCATCGATCCGGGCCTCGGCGCGAACCCGACCGCGATCCTGTTTTTCGACAAGGCGGGGAACTTTGGCGCCCAGTTCATGAAGCAGGGCCGGTCCAGCCAGGTTGAGGCGGAGGCCGGGTTCGCCGTCCCGAACAACAGCAAGGCGCGCGGGGGCTATGACGCCTATTTCGGCACCTATACGGTCGACGAGGCGACCGGCAACGTCACGACCCTGCTGAAGGGCGCCCTGTCTCCCGAAAACGTGGGCCAGGTCTACATACGGAACATGAGGGTCGTGGACGACAGGCTCACGCTCCGCCTCGAGACTGTATCGGCTGCGGGTGAGCCGATCGTCCGGACACTGAAATGGAAGCGGGCGGGGTGAATTCCGAATCTTGCCTATGAAAGTCGAATCCCCCCTGGCCGGCGCGGCCATAGACCTGTCGAGCGTGTTTGCCGCGATCGCGACACACTGGGACCCGCACATTGTCGGCGAGCTCAATGGCCAGCACGTGAAGTGCGTCAAATTGCTGGGTGAGTTCGTCTGGCATAGGCACGAGGCGGAGGACGAGCTCTTCCTGGTGCACCGGGGCGTGATGCAGATGCGGCTGCGCACCGGCAACGTGGAGATCGGGCCTGGGCAATTCTTCGTGGTGCCCCGTGGGGTCGAGCACCAGCCCTATGCGGCCGAGGAGGTCGAGCTGGTGCTCTTTGAGCCGGCCTCGACCCTGAACACGGGCAACGTGCGCAACCATTTCACCAAGGACAACCCGAAGCGGGTTGTCCGATGACATGCACGGCAGGGACCTCGGCCGGATCAAGCGGGTGCACCCGCATGCCTGGCTCTGGGAGCCCATGGAGTCGGATGCGACGTTCGTCCTCGGCTCCATGTTCGGGACCAAGGTGGCCTACCTCGACGGCAGGCTCATGCTCTGCTTCGCGCCCGGCGAGGAGCCATGGCGGGGGATCCTCGTGTGCACCGAGCGGAGCCACCACGCCGCGCTCATCGCGGAATTCCCCGCGCTGGCCCCCCATCCCATCCTTGGCAAGTGGCTCTACATAGCCGAGTCAGCCGACGCGTTCGAGCGGGTGGGGAGCCAGCTCGTGAAGGCCGCCCTGGCGCGCGACCCGCGGATCGGGGTCGCCGCGGGCGAAAAGAAGCGCAAACGCCCGTGAGGTCTGGTGAGCCCTTGCCAGCGACGGATGCAACGCCAACGATCATCCGCCAACCATGGTAGTCTTTGATGTCGACGGCACGCTGATTGGCGGGGAGCCCACGGACTGGGCGAGCTTCAACGCGGCCTTCCTTGAGGTGGCGGGCATTCCCCTGAACCGGGAATTCCTCATGAGCCTGGAGGAGGTGACGGCCCAGTCGGTCGTTCACGGCGCCCTTGCCGGCCAGCCGCTCGAGGAGCGGAAGGCGAAGGAGGCCGCCATCAGCCGGCGGTACCTCGCGCTTCTCAAGGCCGCCTTCAAGGCCGATCCAGGCGCGTTTCCCGCGACGGAGGGGGCCGCGGAGCTCCTCCTGGACCTGAAGGCGCGCGGGATCCCGGTTGCAATCGCGACGGGGGACTGGCGCTCCAGCATCCTGTTCAAGCTGGAGGCGGCGGGCATCCCCTTTGCCGGCATCCCGATCATGACCGCCTCGGACCATTACAGCCGCGCCGACATCATCGCCGGCGCCGTCGCGGCCGCGGGCGGCACGATCCGCACGGCATTGTACGTGGGCGACGGGCTCTGGGATTACCGGGCCTGCAAGAAGCTCGGCATCCCCTTCATCGGGATCGGGCACCGCGCGGAGCTCCTGCGCGGCGAGGGCGCCACCCACCTCCTCTCGAGCCTGATGCCCGAGGAATTCTGGCGGGTCCGCAATGCCATGGGCCTGCCGCCGTGGGCCCACTGATCGCCGGAGTCAGCCCATGATCACCCGCCTCGACCACGTCCAGCTCGCGATGCCCTCCGGCGGGGAGGACAGGGCGCGCGCCTTCTTTGCCGGTATCCTGGGCATGGTTGAGGAGCCAAAGCCCGCCCCTCTCGCCGGTCGCGGCGGATGCTGGTTTCGGACCTCGGGTGTCCTCGTGCACATGGGCGTCGAGAAGGCGTTTGCCCCGCAATTGAAGGCTCACCCGGCATTCTGCGTGAGCGGCATCGAGGCCGCGGCGGCGAAGCTCGCGGCGGCGGGCTTCCCCGTCGAATGGGACGACTCCCTGGCACCGCGCCGGCGCCTCTACACGGCGGATCCCTTCGGCAACCGGATCGAGCTGATCCGCGACGGCGACGGCTTCGGGCAGCCGGCAGCCTTCGCCCCGTTTTCGGTCGAGAGCCCGGACGGAGCTCACTTCGTCAGCACGGCTCCCGACCTGATCGACCTCGATTTCGTCTGCCGCCTCCTCGCCACGACCTATTGGGCCTCGGACCGGCCGCGGGCGGTCATCGAGGCCTCGGTGGCCTCGTCGCTCTGCTTCGGCGTCTATGGGACGACTTCAAAGGAGCAGGTCGGCTTGGCGCGCCTCGTGACGGACGGCGCCACATTCTCATGGCTCTGCGACGTCGGCATCGACTCGGGGCACCAGGGCAAGGGCCTTGGGAAATTCCTGATGGACTCACTCATGACCCACCCGGTCGTGAAGGCGACCAAGGTCGTCCTTGCGACGCGCGACGCGCACGGGCTTTACGAGCGCCACGGATTTGTCCGCTTTGAGATGATGCGGCGCCCGCAGCAGCCCTAGGGTTTCAAGGAGGCCAGGACCTGGCTCGTCCATCGCCGGTGGGGCCCGGAAAGCGAGACGGCGTCCAGCTCGGCGAGCTTCACCCAGACAAGGCCGGCGGGAATGGGTCCGCCGGGCAGCTCGGCGGCGTGGATCGACTCCACGATCCGAAACCGCGTGATGGAGCGCGTCTTCCGGGAAACCAATCGTCCCAGTGCCGCGGCCGCGGGATCGAGGCCCGCCTGCTCGGCCGTCGGAAGCTCGTGGAGGTCCGCGAGGCGCCGTGCGCCGGCGGGGTTGCGGTGCAGGAGCACGGCCCCCGAGCGCTCGCACCAGACGCGGACGACCGAGCGGTGCTCGGTGCGCTTGGCCTCGAGGACGGGGTAGGCCTCGGGATCGCCGGCCGCCGCCGCCGCGCAGAGGCGCTGCACCGGACACGTGAGGCAGGACGGATTGCGCCGCAGGCATACGGTGGCGCCGAGCTCCATCATCGCCTGGTTGTGGTCGCCGGGCGCCGCGGGGTTGACCAATTCCTGGGCGAGCGGCGCCAGCGCCTTCGAGGCCGAGGCGCTGTCGCGCCGGGGCGTCGCGTCACGCGTCAGGCGCGAGAGGATCCGGACGACGTTGCCGTCCACGCAGGCCCGCGGCTCGCCGAAGGCGATGCTCGCGATGGCGGCGGCCGTGTAGGGCCCGACGCCGGGAAGCTCCCTCCATCCGTCCGCCGTCGCCGGCATTCCCCTCGCCACCACGGCCTTCGCCAGCCGGTGGAGGTTGCGGGCCCGCGAATAGTAGCCGAGGCCCTCCCAGTTCCTGAGGACAGACGCCTCGGATGCCGCCGCGAGCGCGGCAAAGTCCGGGAACGTCTTGAGCCAGCGCGCAAAGTAGGGGAGCACGGTCGTCACCTGGGTCTGCTGCAGCATGAACTCGCTGACCACGGTGGAGTAGGGGGACGGCGCCTCGCGCCACGGAAGCCGGCGCCTTGAGCGCCGGTACCATGCCAGCAGCGCCTCCCGGAACTCCGCGCCCCGGCCGGCGAGCTCATCCCGGGCGGAAGATTTGCGTGTCATTGGCGGCAAATGTGTGACTATGGGTCCCTCATGCCCAAGCGCGGCCCGGACGACGAGGAAAAACCCAGGAAGCTCAGCACCTACACGGCCAAGCTCGACGACGCCCAGATGGAGAAGCTGCGCTCGATCCTGGGCGGCAAGGGTTGGGAGGCCTTCGACGTGGCGTACGCGCGCTACGCGTTCAAGGGCCGGGACTGCAACGTCACGGCCTATGAGAGCGGCAAGCTCGTCGTCGCCGGCAAGGGCACCGAGGAATTCGTCACGATGACGCTCGAGCCCGACGTGACCATGGTCGCCAAGCTCGGCTACGACGAGGTCCTTCACCCCGACTGGTTTGAGCTCCACGCCGGCCTCGACGAGAGCGGCAAGGGCGACCTCTTCGGCCCGGTCGTCGCGGCGACGGTGATCGCCGACAGGACGGCGATCGAGGCCTGGATCAAGGCGGGCGTGAAGGACTCGAAGAAAATCGCCGAGTCCCAGATCATCAAGCTCGACAAGATGATCCGCGAGACGCACGGCGTCGCAGTCGCCACGTGCCTCTGCGGCATGCCCAAGTACAACCAGATCATGCTCCGGCCCTACGCGAACCTGAACAAGCTCCTGGCGTGGCAGCACGCGACGGCGCTCGTCCAGGCGCTCTCCAGGAAGAAGGCGCCGCGCGGGCTCCTCGACCAATTCACGAAGCAGCCGCTCGTCCAGAAGGAGCTCGTGAAGATGGGCGTGAAGGACTTCGACCTGCAGATGCGGACCAAGGCGGAGGAGGACCCGGTCGTGGCCGCGGCCTCGGTCGTGGCCCGCGCCGAGTATGTCCGCCAGATGCACACCCTCTCGCGCCAGTACGGCGGGCCCCTCCAGAAGGGCGCCGGGCCCCTGGCCAAGGAGCAGGCCGCCCAGATCGTCGAGCGCCTCGGCGCCCGCGCCCTCGGCACGTTCGCCAAGCTGCATTTCAGGACCTCCTACGAGGTCGTCTCCGCGGCCGGCAAGCTCGACGAGCTGCCGCTGCCGGTGCCCCGCGAGAAGATGGAGTGGAACGGCTAGGGCCTCCCCGGGGGATGTGGGATGCCTAAGCGAAGACAGCTCCGCAGCTACGACCTCAAGAAGATCGAGGGATTTGAGGGGCTGATCGGCGTCGACGAGGTCGGGCGGGGCGCCCTGGCCGGCCCGGTCGTCGCGGGCGCGGTCCTGGTGACGCGCACGTTCCTCGAGTCGCGCTGGGCGACGGTGAAGTCCGGCCGCGTCAACGACTCGAAGCAGCTCAGCGCCGAGGAGCGCGAGTCACTGTGGACCGAGTTCGAGGGCCTCCTGGCGCAGGGGCTCATCCACGCCAACTACGGCTCGGCGAGCGTCGAGGAGATCGAGCAGCACAACATCCTCGGGGCGACGAAGCTCGCGATGCGGCGCGCCCTGGAGGGGATCTATCCCGCCGCGGCCTTCCGCAGGAACGAGGAGCCCGACCTCTTCTCGTCGCTCGAGCAGCGCGAGACCTTCGTCCCCCTCGTGTCCTGCCGGATCCTTGTCGACGGCCTGCCGCTGCGAAGCTTCCCCTATCCCCACACGGCCATCGTCCAGGGCGACTCGAGGTCGCTCTGCATCGCCATGGCGTCCATCATCGCCAAGGTCGCGCGCGACCGGAGGATGGCGGAGCTCGACCTCGTTCACCCGGGCTACGGATTCGCGCAGCACAAGGGCTACGGGACCGAGGAGCACCGCGAGGCCGTGGTCCGCCTCGGCCGGAGCGCGCTCCACCGCGAGATGTTCCTGCGCAAGCTGATGGCCCAGCGGGACGACCCCAACCAGGTCGATTTCCTCGCGGACCGTTGACCCGCGGGCGGGTCGGGGCCACAACGCTTGGCGATGACGGTAAAGAGACACAGCCCGCTCGAGCGGGTGATGGGACGGCTCGACACGCTCGACCCGGTCAACATGGCGAACCTTGTCCAGCGCCTGGCCCGGGAGCGCTCCCTCTACGAGCAGATCTTCAGGACGCTCCAGGAGGGCGTCCTCGTCATCGATGCCGACGGCGTCATCGAGTACGCGAACGACGCGGCGCGCCGGCTGATCGGCCTGAGCGGCGACTCGCTCCTCGGAAAGACGCTGTGGCGCCTGATCCCCGGCCTGCGGCCGACGCTGGACGACGAAGGAGACGCGGGCCACGTCGTTGCGCGCGAGTTCGAGCTGTCCTATCCCGAGAAGCGCTCGGTGCGCCTCTACATGGTGCCCTTCGGCGATGTCGAGGGCGGCCCTGGCAGGCGCCACGCCGTCATCCTCGCCGACGTGACGCGCGACAAGCAGACGACCGAGCAGCGGATCGAGGACGAGCGGACGAGCTCCATCCTGCTCCTGGCGGCGGGCGTGGCCCACGAGCTCGGCAACCCCCTCAATTCCCTGACGATCCACCTGCAGCTCATCGAGCGCAAGCTGAAGAAGCTCGGCAAGTCGGCCGAGGCCGAGTCCGTCGCGGAGTCCGTCGGCGTGTGCCGCGAGGAGGTCGCGAGGCTGGACGGGATCATCACGCACTTCCTCGAGGCCATCCGCCCGAATCCGCCGGACCTGGCCGAGGTGAACCTCGCCGAGGTCCTGGCCGAGGTCCTCAAGTTCCAGAAGCGCGAGTTCTCGGACCGCGGCATCGCTGTCGAGGCGGAGACGCCGGTCGAGCTGCCGACCGTCATGGCCGACCGCAACCAGGTGAAGCAGGTGTTCTTCAACATCACGAAGAACGCGATGGAGGCGATGCAGCCCGGCGGGCAGCTGAAGATCAAATCGCGCGCGGACGACGACTCGGTCTACCTGCTCTTCGGCGACAGCGGCGCCGGCATCCGCCAGGAGGACCTGCTCATGCTCTTCCAGCCGTACCACACGACGAAGCCCGGCGGGCACGGCCTCGGCCTCATGATCGTCCAGCGCATCATGCGCATGCACGGGGGCCAGGTCGGGGTCGAGAGCCGCGAGGGCCTCGGCACCGTCGTGACGCTCCAGTTCCCCCGCAAGGACCGGCGGGTGCGGATGCTCGGCGGCGGGTAGGGCCTACGGGATCGGCTTCTCGGTCGCCGGGTCCACGAGCACCGACTTCACGGGGAACGTCCGGCTTTCCCGGGTGCCGCCGACCCTCAGGGTGACGATGAACGGGAGGATGTCGGCATTGACGCCGAGGGCCGAGACCATCGGCAGCGGCTCGGCCGTCTGGCCCGGCGCAATGACCAGCGTGTCCGGGTCGATGACGAAGTTCCCGAGGTCCGAGTTGAAGTCGATGAGGTTCACCGTGAGGGAGTCGGAGCCGAGGTTGGTGACCAGGAGGTGCAGCGTGACCGGCGGGACCGGGTTGCCGGCGAAGACCTTCGAGTCGCTCTTCGTGTAGGCCTCCCGCTCGTCCTTGTTGTGCTGCTTGAGGCCCCTGCCGATGCCCCGGCTGAGCGTCACCTTGACCGATACCCTGCCGTTGAAGAAGGTCTGCGTGCCCTCCATGGCCACGGGCCTCTCCCCGACGGTGACCGCGGTCGTCATCTCGTCCTGCGTGGCGAACGAGCAGCCCGAGGTCCAGACAAGGAGCGCGGCCGCCAGGGCCGGCAGGGCATGGGCTAAGCGCATAACAGGGGTTGATTTAGGCCGGGTGAGGAGTGCCATGTGTGGAGGTTTCTGGAGGGGGTACTGCGGCACGGACGAGCGGCAGGAGGCAAAGGTTGCATCCGGAGGAGGGTTCAGCCAATTGAAAAAGCGCATCTTTCCCCCCAGACCTGCGTCTGGTCGGCCATAGTGCGATGTCACATGCATGGATGAAAGTTCAACGACCACGCTGGGCGACCGGGTTCGCCAGGCACAGCGCGGCGACGAGGTCGCAATGCGCGACCTCATCATATCCTACCAGCGGCGTGTCGCCGGGTTCGCCTATGCCATCACGGGCCGCAGCGACTCCGTCGAGGACCTCGCCCAGATGGTCTTCGTCAAGATGGCCCGCGCCATCGGGAGGCTCAAGGCCCCCGAGCAGTTCGAGTCCTGGCTCTTCAGGCTCGCAAGGAACACCTGCATCGACCACCTTCGGCGCCAGAAACTGCGCCGGATTTTCACCCCTTTCGCCCCAGAACATGAGAACATCCCCGAGGCAGATGGCGCCGTCGACTCCGAGGAGCTCGACGCGCTGCGCCACGCCCTCGCCCAGCTCAGGCCCAAGGACCGCGCCCTCCTCTCCCTTGTCCAGGAGGGACGCAGCCACGCCGAGATCGCGGAGATCTGCCGCACCAGCGTCGCGGCTGTAAAGGCACGACTTCACCGAGCACGAGAGCAACTCCGAGAACACTACCATAGCGATGAAACCTGAATACGAAGCATGGATGCGCCTGAGCGAGCACGCCGCATCACGAATTTCCCCCGGCTTCCCCGAGCGCGTCCTCAGGGCCGCGCGCGCCCAGGCCTCCCCCATCCTCGTCACCGAATTTGCGATGTGCGTCGCCACGGCGGCGCTATGCCTTGTCGGTGTCCTGCTGTTCGACGCCAAGGTCTCCGCCGCCGATGACGCCAGCAGCCTCCAGGGCTGGAGCGAAATCGCGGCGCAGGCCAGCGACCTCGAGCAGGGCATATGAGGGATAGGTTCCTCGCAGTACTCCTCACGCTCGTCGTATTCGCGGCCGGGTTCCTGGGCGGGACCTGGTATGAGCGTCACCGGCCCCTCCCGAGGCCGCCCGGTCCCTTCATGGGAGAGTTTGGCGCCAAGCCCGGCGGCCCGCAGGCGCACCCGCCCATCAACCGCGCGCAGCTCCTCGAGCAGATCGAGAAGCTTCGCCCCGAGATGGAGTCGTTCCGCACGCGCATCGCCGAGATCTACGCCGAGTTCGACCACGACATCGACACGATCCTGACGCCGGACCAGAGGGCGACCTATGAGAAGTCGTACCGCTCGCACCACGGCCTGAACCCGCCGCCGGACATGGTCTCGGACGCGAAGCCCCTCTCGGACGAGCAGATCGACCAGCTGATGCAGCGGCCCTTCCGCACGCTGGCCTTCTTCGTCGTCATCCCGATGACCCTCGAGCGCATGGCTGCGGACCTCAAGCTCGACGAGGCGCAGCGCGCCAAGGTGAAGGACCTGCTTCGCGTGCGCCGCGAGAAGTTCATCGAGCTCGTGGACTCCGCGCCTCCGCCGAGCCTCCTGCTGAGCCGCCTTGCGCCGCTCGCGCAGCGCCTCGCGGAGCCCCCGGGCCCCACGCCGGAGCTGGCGCACTGATTTGCGGGCTGCGGGCAGGGCTTGACCGCCCCCGTGCCTCCCATGGAATGGCGGCATGGCCCCCAGCGTCCTCATCGTAGACGATGAAAAGCACACCCGCGACGGGCTGAGGCAGGCGCTCGCGGACAACTACGACGTCAGCCTGGCGGCCAGCGCGGACGAGGCGTTCAACCTGATGGACGCGCAGCCCTTCGACGTGATCCTGACCGACCTGCGCATGCCCGGCAAATCCGGCCTGAAGGTGATCGACCGGGCCCTCGCCCTGGCGAGCAAGCCCGCCGTCCTCATGATGACGGCCTACGGCAACATCGATACGGCCGTCGAGGCCATGAGGCGGGGCGCCGTCGACTTCCTGACCAAGCCCGTCAACATCGAGCGCCTGGACGTGCTCATCCGGCGCGCCCTGAAGGCGAAGAGCCTCGAGGTCGAGGTCCAGCAGCTGCACGAGCGCCTCGACGAGAAGTTCAGCCTGGACGGCATCGTCGGCGACTCCCAGGAGTTGAAGGACGTCCTCGACCGCGTGAAGAAGGTGGCGCAGTCCAAGGCCACGATCCTCATCGAGGGCGAATCCGGCACGGGCAAGGAGCTGATCGCCCAGGCGATCCACCAGTCGAGCCCCCGCTCCCGGGGACCCTTCGTCGCCGTGCACTGCGCGGCGCTGTCCGAGAGCCTGCTGGAGAGCGAGCTGTTCGGCCATGAGAAGGGCTCGTTCACCGGCGCCACCGAGCGCCGGATCGGGCGCTTCGAGTCCGCCGACGGCGGGACCCTCTTCCTCGACGAGATCGGCGAGATCTCCGCCTCCATTCAGGTGAAGCTCCTGCGCTTCCTTGAGACCAAGGCGATCGACCGCGTCGGCGGCTCGAAGACGATCGAGCTCGATGTCCGCCTCGTGACGGCGACCAACCGGAACCTGGAGCAGCTCGTGCGCGAGGGGAAGTTCCGCGAGGACCTCTATTTCCGGCTCGATGTCGTCCGTTTCCTGATGCCGCCGCTGCGCCAGCGCTCCGGCGACATCCCCGCCCTGATCGCGCACTTCATCAGGATCTTCTCGGACGAGAACGGCGTGCCGCCCCTCGAGGTCGAGGCGGGCGCCATGAAGACGCTTCAGGCGTACTCCTGGCCGGGGAACATCCGCGAGCTGCGCAACTTCTGCGAGAACGCCGTCGTGCTGCGAAAGGGGGGCAAGCTGAGCGAGTTCGACCTCGACCCGAGGTTCCGCTCCGCCCCGGGCAAGCCCGCGCCCGGTGAGACTGCGTCGGGCGCGGCCTCGGCGCCGAACCTCTCCGTCGAGCAGAACGAGAAGCGGATCCTGCGCGAGGCGCTGATCAAGTCCCGGGGCAACCGGACGAAGGCCGCGGAATTGATGGGCATCAGCAGGCGCACGCTCCACCGCAAGCTCACCCAGTGGCCGGAGCTCGACGTCATGGATAAATGACCGGCCGGCCGCGCACCGCTCAGGAGCTCATCCATTGGCTCGGGTCCGGCGCCGGCGCGCGCGGGGTGCTGACGGCGTCCCTGTTCGTCTGCGGGATCGCCTTGGCGATGGTCGTTTCATGGCGGCAGTTCCACGGGGCGACCAGCGAGGCGACGCTCGCGCAGGCCGACATGGCCCGGCACCTCGCCTCGGGCCGTGGGTACACGACGAGCGTCAACTACCCGCAGGCCGCCGCCTACCTCGGCGAGCGCGGCATTCATTTTGACCAGGCGGTGCCTTACCCCGAGGTCTACCAGGCCCCGTTCTACCCGATGGTCCTGGCGGGGCTGCTCAGGGTTCTCCCGGGGTCCTTCAGGTCCTCCCTCTTTGCCGGGGCGCCGGCGCCGCCGTACGGCTACGGCGGCGACTATTTCCTGCTGGCGGCCAACCTGCTCCTCTTCGCCCTGGCGATCGGGCTCACCTTTGACCTGGGCCGGAGGCTGTTTGGCGCCCCCGCGGGCTGGCTCGCCGCCATCGCGGTCTTCGTCTCCGTGCCGCTCTGGCAGCAGGTTGTCGCCGTGAACGGGACGGCGCTCATGATGGTCCTCGTCCTCGGCGCCTTCCACGCGTGGTGGAGGGCGGAGTCGGCGCCGGAGCTGGGAGGGGCCACGGTCGCCCTCGCCGTGCTGGGAGCTCTGTGCGGCCTGCTGTTCCTGACCGAGTACTCCTCGGGCATGCTCGTCCTTGTCGCGGCGGCCGCACTCGCGGCGAGGCCGGGCGCCTCCGGCCGCGGGCGCGCCCTCGCGATCCTGCTCGGTTCGTTCGCGGTCGTCGCGGCCCCCTGGGTCGCGCGCAACCTCGCCGTCACCGGCCTGCCCACGGGCCTCGCCCTCCAGAACATCGCGCTCAAGGCGGGGGATGCCACGGCCGAGCCGGCGGTCATCCGCGCGACGCTGTCGGCGAAACTGCCCCGGATTGAACTGAACAAGCTCGCGAACAAGGTGCTGAGCACGCTCCAGGAGACGATCCGCTCGCGGATGTGGTCCTCGGGAGCCATGTGGTTCACCGCGTTCTTTGCGGCGGGCTGGCTCTATGTCTTCAAGTCGCCGCCTGTGAACCGGCTGCGCTGGCTCTTCGCCCTCTCCCTCCTTGTCCTCGTCGCCTCGCAGTCGGCCTTCAACGCCGGGGACAGCGAGCGCCAGGCGGTCGTCTGGCTCTCGCCCCTCGTCATCATCTTTGGCTCGGGGTTCTTCTTCGTCCTGCTCGCCAGCAACCCCCTCCTTGGATCGTGGCCGAGGCTCGCCGCGGCCGCGCTCCTGGCGCTGCAGGCCCTGCCGCTTGCCCACGACGCCCTGGACCCCCACTGGCTCCATTTCCAATACCCGCCCTATTTCCCCCAGCTCTTCCAGGGAATGCGCCGTCAGCTCGAGGCGTCGGATCCCACGGGCCGGTTTGGGCTCATGGCGGACGTCCCGGCCGGGCTCGCATGGTACGCGGACACGCGGGTGTGGGCCCAGCCCGCGACCCTGAGGGACTTCTACGCCGTGCAGGTGCAGCAGCCGACGGGGGAGATGCTCCTGACCCCGAAAACCCTCGACAGGCCGTTCTTATCGGACCTGAACGCCAAGTCGAGGACGCCCAGCTTCCTGACGGCGGGCATCCCGCGGATAGGGGAGTGGGGGGAGGTTTACGGGGGCCTTCTCACGGGCAATTTTTCGCGGGAATTCCCCCTTTCGACGCCCCGGAAAATCACCGAGGACCTTTATGTCCTGTTCAATTCGTCGATGTCACCGGGCCGGTGAATCTTTCCCCAGCGGGTGACCCAAAGGATTGGTCTTGCCAGAGGTTAGCAGGATGGCAGCTTGGCGTTTAGTTTGCGGCTGCACAAATGAGATTTAATTGCGCTTTAACCGTTGCGGCTTCGCTTGGCCTTTGTGCGGTCGCCCGGGCGGTGTACGCCCCGATCCCCGACCAGCAGCAGGGCAAGGATTTCTCCGTCTCGGTGGAGACCGGTGTCAGCTACAACACGAACATCTTTGGCGCGTCGAGCGGAGCGATCGGCAGCCTCATTTGGGAGGTGTCGCCGAAGCTGACGTTCAACTCCTCCCTCACCGACTCGACCTTCTTCTCCGCGGACCTCCAGCCGACGGTCGATTATTTCGACGACAGGCCCGGCGAGAAGACGGTCTATAGCCAGGAGGTCGACGCCAGGCTCGCGCATTCGTTCTCGTCCACGTCCACCCTGGACGTGAGCGACGCCTACTCCTACGACCAGAATCCCGAGGCGCTGCTCAACGGAGCGCCCGTCAACACGGACCAGACCCTCCAGAGCAACGAGTTCAACGCCCACTACTCGTTCGCCCCGACCGAGAAGATGGGGCTCATTGTGAAGGCCCGCAGCATGTACTACGACTACATCAGCGCGGTGCTGGGCGACGAACTGAACCGGTTTGAGAACCTCTACGGCGTGGAGGGCGACTACTCGCTCGTCCCCGGCCTGAAGCTCGCCGGGGAGTACCGCCACCAGGATGTCGACTACGAGTCGAACCCGGACACGAATGACAAGCACACGGATTTCCTGATGGCCGGCTTCGACTACAACGCGGGCCCGAAGCTGACGCTGAGCGCCCGGGTGGGCGGGGAGTACCGGCATCTGGACGGCTACGGCACCCAGACGACGCCCTACGCCGAGTTCTCGGCGAAGTACGACTACGCCAAGGACTCCTTCGTCAGCGCCGGGTACACCTACAGCCTCGATGAGACCTCGGACCCGATCCACTATCTCGACGAGAAGACGAACCGCATGTTCGTCAACGTCCAGCACGCCTTCTCCCCGTTGATCGTGGCCTCGGCGTCCCTCACATACTCGCCGGCCGAGCTCGTGGGCCGCCCCGGCTCGGGCACCATGGACATCTCCGAGGACACGACGTCGGCCGGGCTCGCATTGACCTACCTTCCCACGAAGAACTGGAAGGCTTCGGCGACCTACGACTACGACTTTGTCGACTCGGGGGTCAATTACCGCGGGTTCAACCGTTCGCGCATCGGCGTGATGGCGACGTTCGTTTACTGACGGGGCCCGGTTCCCGCCCGGGTCCCGGCGGGTTGAACCCACTGCATCATGGCATCGTCCCCCGGCTCCAAGGAAAGCGCCTCCATCGCCGACCTGTTCAAGATCCTGCGCCAGAGGATCGCCATGATCGGCCTCATCGTGGGCCTGGTGTTCGTGACGACGATGGTGGTCACGGCGTTCCTGCCGCGCTGGTACCTGGCGACGACCAAGGTCCGCGTGGAGAAGCCCGAGAGCGACGTGAAGCTCTTCCAGGTCCAGGGCACCACGACCTACGACCCGTACTTCCTGCAGGACCAGCTCAAGATCATGCAGAACGAGAAGATCATCTACCCGGTGATCGACAAGCTGGGCCTGGACAGCCGCCTCGCGGCCGTGGCCGGGGCCCCGGGCGCCACGCTGACGAACGACGTCACGTTCAAGTACCTCCTCAACAAGATGCTCAGGATCGAGCCCCAGAGGAGCTCGTCGCTCATCGACATCAACGTCTACGCGCAGGACCCCGCGATGGCGGCGGAGATCGCCAACGAGGTCGCGCACGTCTACTCCGACGACCGCATCTCCGAGGCCACCTCACAGCAGAGCGAGGGCGTGGCCCAGCTGCGCAAGGAGCTCTCCCTCCAGGAGGCGGCCGTTTCGGCGCAGCGCGACGTCGTCGAGAAGCTGCGCAAGGACCTCAACATCTCGGGCGTGGACCTGAACGTGAAGTACTCGGACATGGAGATCGAGACGCTCAGGCAGATGCAAAACTCCCTCATCGCCCTGCGCGTGGACGCCATCGGCCGGAAGACCCGCTGGGAGCGCTTCAGCAGCATCCCGCTCGAGGATCGCATCGGCCTCGTCAATTCCGAGCTCATCCCCGACCAGAACATCCAGAACCTGCTCCAGGCCTACCTGGTGGCCGACCAGAAGGTCACGCAGTTGAAGGCGCGCCTCGGCGAGGCGCACCCCGACCTCGTGTCCGCGGTCGAGAACCGCGCGAAGATAAAGGAGCAGCTGGAGGGCCTGCTGCGGGGCTTCGAGAGCGGCCTCGAGAACTCCTACAAGGAGGCGGAGGCGCGCGTGGACGAGCTGGAGAAGCAGCTGGACGCGGCCAAGGTGGAGCAGATCCTCTCGGCGCGCGACCGGATGCGCCCCTTCGAGGAGGCGGCCCAGCGGCTCGACGACGAGACGAGGCTCTACACGACGCTCCGGCTGACGCTGCGCCAGCGCGAGATCGATTTCCAGGTCCCGAAGCGCACGATCGAGATCCTGAACACGGCCGAGCCCGCGCGCCGGCCGAGCCGGCCGAGCTTCCTGCTGAACAGCATCGCCTCGCTCGTGTTCGGCGTTCTCCTTGCGGTCGGCGTCGCGCTCTCGATGGAATACTTTGACACGAGCCTGCGCGACGTCGCCGACATCGAGGATCGCCTCAAGGTCCCGGTCCTGGGCGTCATCCCGCAGAGCAGGGACCCGATGGGGAGCGGCCGGGACGAGCCCGAGGAGGCCGAGCCCTACCGCGTGCTCCAGACGAACCTCAACCTCGCGCTCAAGCCCGGGCAGCCGGCCATCCTGGTCGTGTTTTCCGCAGGGCCGGCCGAGGGCAAGAGCACGACGATCTGCAGGCTGGCCCACATGATGGGAGCCTATGGCGAGAGGGTCCTCCTCATCGACGGCGACCTGCGCAGGCCGACGCAGCATCGGCTCTTCAACTGCCCCAAGTCGCCGGGCCTGAGCGAGGTCCTCGCCGGGAAGTGCGACGCCGACGCGGCGATCCGCAAGGCGATCGCCCCCGGGCTGGACCTGCTGACCAGCGGCGGCATGCCCGGCTTCACGCTGAGCCTCCTTTATGCCGCGCGCTTCCGCGAGATGCTGGCGTCGCTGCGCGGCCGCTATGACCGGATACTGCTGGATTCGCCGCCGATCATCGGCGTGAGCGACGCGAGCCTGCTCGCTGGCTCCGCGGACGGCGCAATCCTGCTGATCCAGCACCGGCGCAACCCCGCGAGCATGGTCCTGCGGGCCCAGCAGGTAATTACGGGCATCAAGACGCCCATCTTGGGCGCGGTGCTCACGCAGGTGCCCAAGGGTTCGGGAGAGGACTATGGCTATTACACCCAGGCGTACTCGTATTACTCCTCGGATTCCGAGGGCGGCGGGGGCAAGCGCTCCTCCGGGAGCAAGGGCGGCCAGGGTGACAGCCTCAATCTCAATTGAGGGTTGACGGCAAGGGAGGGGGCGAATCTGATCCCAACCCTGATTCGCGGGCGTAGCTCAGTTGGTAGAGCACCACCTTGCCAAGGTGGACGTCGAGAGTTCGAGTCTCTTCGCCCGCTCCATTTTGCAAGGACCCCTGGTGGCGACACCTGGGGTCTTCTTGCGTCTAAGTGCGACAGATGGATGGAGATGCGAGAGATCCATCCCTCGCTAACTTGCGACCGGCTGCGACGGGGAGAGGCCGGCTGCGACCCGAAGATGTGTGTGAATCTGTGTGTATCCGAAATGGGACTCATTTGGCCGGAGCGCAGATTTACGCGAAATTGGAGCTTTCCGAACGAGCCAACTGTGGCTTCTTCGATCTCGTTCATTGGGCCTGGTGCGATAAACCGTTCTGCCGAGAGCATCGTTTCGAAATAAATTACCCGATGATTTTACCAATGCCGAATCAGGCTAAGAATGCTGGGCCGTCGGACATTCAACACACAGGGGTTGTTGTTTTTGTCGGAGCTAACGGTACAGGCAAATCGCGCTTGGGAGCATGGCTTGAAAAGGAGTACCGTCCCCCGAAAAAGAGCGCGATCGGAATAACGCGAATAGCTGCTCAGCGCACTCTAACGTTTCCAGCAGAGGTTCCGCGAGTCACCGCACTACAGGCTGATCGCGAGTTACACCAGGGCGGGCCAAATCAGAATAGCGGGACTCGGATGCAAGGAGACCCCGTGCTTAGTCAGATGAACGACTACGATGCACTAATGCGTTCGCTCTTTGCCCACTACGCAGCAAGTCAGTCCGCTTACTACAAAGCAGCCAAAGCTGTGGCGCCAAAAGCAGCGCCATCGGAAGACATCCTCGATCAATTAACTAGGGTATGGCAGAAAATTCTGCCCCATCGACCTTTAGACATAGACGTAGATAACCAAGCAGTAATGACGACTCTTGCTGGTGGTAATCGTTTCTCTGGCCAACAGATGAGTGATGGCGAACGGGTCGCACTCTATCTGACCATGCCGATGGCCAGTATGCTTGGAGAGGACAGGTACTCTCAGGCATATCAGACGATATCTGGGCTGTGACTTACGCATCGGGTAAATTTGTGGCCGTCACCAGTGAAGGTCGGGTGCTTAGCTCGGGCGATGGACTCAATTGGAGCAGCCAGACCGTTGCAGCGGGGACTTGGCTCGTGTCGGTCACCTACGGCAACGGTCTTTGGATCGTAGTGGGTGCAAACGGAACGATAATGTACTCTGGCGACCTGCAAAACTGGAGCGCGGCAAAATCTGTACCAACGACGAACCGTTTGAACGGTGTCGCGCCCATGGGTAGCGGATTCATCGCCGTAGGAGAAAGCGGCACCATCCTTGTATCTGCAGATGGCAAGACATGGTTGGCGCAGGCCTCGGGAGTGACGGGATACCTTCACGGCATTTGTAGCGGAGCCAATGTGACATATGTCTGCGGTTTAGGAGGCGTTCTGCTTGAACAATACGCCGCGGGAACACCGGGAGCCTTTAGTGTTCCCTGGAACGCGGTCCAGACGAACTCAGCGGCCAACCTTGAAGCGATTGTCAATTTGGGTGGGGTGAGTTTTCCGGTCCAAGCAGGTGCGAACGTGACCCCCACATTCGACGACTTTGTTACCACTGGCCAAGCCGTGGCTATTGAGTTCTCCAACAACCTGACGGTGACGCCTGGATCCACAGAATACGAAACGAGCTCAGTATCGTCAATAGACCCCACTGGAGCCGCCGGCGACTTTCGAGCCCTCGCCTACGGCAACGGCTATCTGGTGGCAGGAGCCGAAACTGGACCTCTTCTAATCTCTTTGGACAAAGGTAACACGTGGACCCCGATTTCATCCATTGCTGGTCCCGCTGCTGCGAGTTCATCGGGATACCTTGGAGCGGCCTATTCCCCGACGTTGAATACGTTTGTTGTGGTTGGCTATAGTGGCTCTATCGTTACGTCTAGCGCCGCTGCCAACGCCGTGTCGCCAAGCGCGCGTCTTGTCAATATTTCCACTCGGGCTCAGGTAGGAACTGGTGGAAATATCCTAATACCCGGGTTTGTGATTGGCGGAAGCGGCACGGAGACGCTCCTCATCCGCGCAGACGGCCCCTCCCTAACAGCCTTCGGGGTCACCGGCGCGTTGGCCCAGCCGAGCCTAAGCTTATTTAGCAGCACTGGTTCCGTTATTGCCTCGAACACGGGCTGGGGTACCAATGTGAACCCAGACTTCATCGCAAGCACCGCTTCCGACGTAGGAGCATTTCCTTTCACGGCCGGCAGCGCGGATTGCGCCCTCATCGCTAGCCTTCCGGGAGGAGCTTATACGGTACAGATTTCCGGGGTGAACAACACCACCGGAGTCGCGCTTGCTGAAGTTTATGAAGTGTCGTCCAGTGGTACCAGTCTTACCAATATCTCGACGAGAGCCCAAGTTGGTACAGGAGGCAACATTCTCATCCCTGGCTTTGTCATTTCGGGCGCTGGTACCGAACAACTCCTTGTGCGAGGCGACGGGCCAAGTCTGGCCCAATTCGGTGTCTTAGGCGTCCTTGCCGAGCCGAGCTTAAGTGTGTTCAACAGTTCGAGTACTGCGATTGCCTCTAACACTGGGTGGGAAACAAGCGCCGACCCTTCCCTAATTGCAAACTCCGCAGCTTCCGTTGGGGCATTTCAGTTCGTGTCGGGCAGCGCAGATAGTGCGCAGATTGTGAACCTCGCTGCCGGGGCGTACACGATTCAGATCAGCGGCGTAAACAATACAACCGGTGTGGCCCTCGCTGAGATCTATGAGACTTCTAGTTCTACGCCAACGCCAACGCCAACGCCAACGCCAACATCTACATCAACATCAAACATAATCTTGTCTGCTTCATCGGCTAATGTGGGGGCAAGCCTTGCCATTACAGGAGCTAGCTTCAATCCCAGTGCAACCACAACAACCGTTACGTTTACGGATGTTGCGGGCAATGTACTGTCAATTCCTGCCGACAATGTAACTGCAGGCGAAGTTGATGTTACGGTGCCCTGCTATTTTAATCTCACAAATGGCACCAACACACAGGCAGCCGTCTCCGTTGCAGTCACCCAAGTAGCCAACTTGACCACAACATTCGGGCCTGTGTCCAACTTCACTATCAATGCCCTTCCGGCGACTGGGTTGACACCGGGATCTCTTACCCTCGCCTTCATGCAGCAAGAGCAAACGCTGTTGGTTGCGGCCCAGCAATCTTGGGCGCAGATCGGCACCGCTTCTGGGGGTGCAGTCAACACAGGTCCTTTGCTAACCACCTACTCATCGATGCAGGCCCAGTTGGCCAACGTCATCCCCTTGATACAACAATTGGAGGGCGGTACCATCAGCCAGATTCCTCTCGGTACGCTCAATGGCCAGACCGTAAAATTGACGGTTGGCTCCCTGACGTTGATGGACCAGATTATATCAGCCTATCTTTCCCAAGGACAAACCACGGTTACAGCGCAAAGCCTGGCATCCACCATTGCTCGCGTGCTTTCGCCTAACGTCGTGAATCTTGGATTCTTAGGAGGTACTACCCGTCTTACGGCTACCGATGTCGCTACAGCGTTGACGCCCTCGCCGGCAACGCTGACCAACATTTTAACCTCCACAAGCGAGTTGAGAGCCTTATCGCTTTGCGTTTTGGGTGTGGTGGTTGCCCTTCAGCCTGAGTTGATTCCCATTGAGCCGGAACTTGCCGCCGGTGCCATATGGCTCGCCAGCACCGGACCCGCCATCGCCGCCGTATATGCATTCCAAGCGGGCGCATACCTGGGAGTTCTTAGTCTGCAGAACAATCAATCCTATCAAGTTGCCGTTGCCGCTTGGAATCAAACCTTTGACGATCTGCAGGACTCCTTTACGGACGGAGCCGCGGCATTCATACCCGGCGCGGGAACACCCGGCGGGGCCAGTGTTCAGGGCGCGTTCGACGCCATCACAAGCCTAAATGATTACGCGGATCTCAACGATGCGTCTTCGGTTTCATCAACTACGGTCGCACACCTTAACAACATTCAGGCGAATTTGACGCCGATTTCCCCTGGTTCTCCCGGTTTGTCGGTGGGCGGCAAGTCCGGACAGAATAAGTAGCATGCTGAGCTTTAAGCTGTGAGAAATAATCCGAAAGCGATAATTTAACCCCGCCCCGCTGGGACGGCCGAATGGCACTGCCGGACCCCTTCCCATGTGATTATCTTGGGCGGGGTGCTCTTAGTAAATCTTTTCATTATAGCAGCAACCAATAGCGGGGTCTGTGACAACGCTAGCGAAAATATGCACCAGGACAAAGCTTCTCGAAACAGAGGCTGTGTGGGTTTGTCTCTTACCATCCGAACGCTGCAACGAAATGTTCCTCCCTTCAATCCGCTGTTCCTGGGCAACCCTGTTAGCGCTGCCTACATCCTCCAGGACCTAAAACCGGATGTGTGCGAATCTGTGTGTTGGATAAACGGGAGCTGTTCTTAGCCATTGAAATGGAGATTGTTGGACAATCGTGATGGAGAGTTCGAGTCTCTTCGCCCGCTCCATTTTGCAAAGGCCCCATGTGGAAACACTTGGGGTCTTTTGGTGTCGGTATGCGACGAGGGATTCGAGGTGATCCGATGGGGATTTCGCCCGGGAAACCTCGACTGCAGCGGGACAAGAAGAAGGGTTAGGCGCTCCCTTTCTCGTAACCCTGCCAGCCACCGCCCAGCGACTCGTAGAGTGTGATAAGGTTGCCCGAGATGGCCTTGTCGCTCTGGGCGAGGTTGTCTTCCGCGCTGTAGAGCGAGCGCTCGGCATCCAGCACCCGGAGGTAGTCGGTGAGCCCGTTTGAGTAGAGACGGTTGGCAAGATCCAGCGACTTCCGGCTCGAGGCCACAGCCTCCTCAAGGGAGCCCCGGCGCACCTGCTCCTTGGCGTAGCTCACCAAGCCATTCTCCACCTCTTCAAAGGCGGTGAGGACCGTCCGCTCGTAGGTGGCCAGCGCCTCCTCCTGGCGGGCGTCCTGGACCCTGATGGTGGCGCGCACCTTGCCGGCGTCGAAGATCTTCCATTGGACGGACGGCCCGATTGACCAGAAGCTGCTCGAGCTTGAGAACCAGTCGCCCGCGCCGACACTCTGGTAACCCGCCGCGCCCGTGAGGTAGAACTTCGGGAAGAGATCCGACGTGGCGACGCCGATGTTGGCCGTGGCCGCCGCAAGCTGGCGTTCGGCACGGAGCACGTCGGGACGGCGGAGCAGCAGGTCCGAGGGAAGCCCGACGGGTACGACCTCGGGCGCCGCGGGGATGGGGGCCCGCGCCGACAGTTCGGCCAGGAGGGCTCCGGGTTCCTGGCCGAGGAGAACGCCCAGCCGGTGCACTGCGGCCTGCCGCGCCGCCTCAAGCGAGGGCACCTCCGCCTGCGTCTGCGCGAGGAGCGTCGAGGATTCCTCCACATCCAGTTCCGTGGAGAGGCCGTGCGCGAAACGGTCGCGGGCGATCGCGAGGCCCTGGCTTTGCGCCTCGAGGTTCTCCTCCACGATCGCCAGCCGGCGCTGGTAGCCGCGCACGTCGACGTAATTGCGGGCCACCTCTCCGAGGAGCACCATCAGCGTGGCGCGCCGATCGTTCTCGGAGGCCCCGACTTCGGCCCGTGCGGCCTCCACCTCGCGGCGCCGCCCGCCGAAAATGTCGATTTCCCATGAGGCGTCGATTCCCGCCTGGTAGACTTGGTTGTCGAAGGGCACGCTTGCCGGGAGCGGCACCGAGCCGAGGACGGGCTGGTGGTGGCTCGCCTGCTGGCGGCTGTCAGCGCCGGAGGCGTCGGCCGAGGGCGCCATGGCGGCCTCGGCGATGCCGTACTGGGCGCGCTCTTCCCGGACGCGGGCCTGGGCGATCCGCAGGTCCGGATTCGAGCGGGACGCGCGGTCGATCAGCGAATCAAGCTCGGGATCGTTGAAGGTCCGCCACCAGGCCGTGACGTCGGCGGCCGCGGGCGCCTCGCCGCGGGCAAGCGTCTCGCTCCAGCGAGCGGGAGCCGAGGCGGCGGGTGGGCGGTAGTCGGGACCGACGGCGCAGCCGGCAGTGGCCGCAATGAGGGATGCTGAGAGAATCAGGGACGAGGAGTTCATGGTGATGATTATTTTAGTGAACCGAGATGGGGCCGCGGGCCTGGGATTTCCTGAAGAAGAGCGCGCAGGCGATGCAGAGGACGCACATCAGCGCGAACCAGCGGAAGTTGGCGAGGAACGCGAGGAGCTCGGACTGCCCGAGCAGGGCGCGGTACATCAGTCCGAGGGCCTTCTGGGGCGCCGAGGCCTCGCCGGCCGCCACGAGCGCCGAGGTTGCGGACTGGAGCCCCGAGCGGGTGGCGGCGTTGTACGGCGTCAGGCGAGCCGCCAGGACCACCTGCTGCGCCTGGGCGCTCCGGGCGACGAGGGTCGTGACGAGCGAGATGCCGACGCTGCCGCCGACATTGCGCATCAGGTTGAAGATGCCGCTCGCGTTGCCGATCTGCTCGGGCCTGAAGGCGCCCAGCGCGAGCGTGTTCAGCGGAACGAACATGAAGCCAATCGAGATGCCGCTGAAAAACAGGGGCCAGAACAGCAGGCCGGGCGTGAAATCCAGCGAAAGCAGGGAGAGCGCGTAGGATGCGGCCCCGAAGGCGAAAAACCCGCTGGCCACAAGGTAGCGGCCCTGCACCCTGCTGACCAGGGCGCCTGCCAGCGGCATCGCGACCAAGGCGCCGAGCCCGCGGGGAATCATCGAAAGCCCGCTCTGGAGGGCGGTGTAGCCCATGAGGCTCTGCAGGAAGAGGGGGATCGCGGCCGTCATCCCATAGAGGGTCACGCCCGCGCAGAACATCAGGAACAGCCCGAGGCTGAAATTGAAGACCTTCATCACCCGCACGTCGACAAAGGGCCGCGGCGTCATGAGCACGCGTGTGACGAACGCGACGAGACCGGTGACCGCCAGAACCGCCATGACGACGATGAAGGGAGAGGAGAACCAGTCGTCCTCCTGGCCCTTGTCGAGCAGCACTTCCTGGCAGCCGAGCCAAAGCGACATGAACCCGAACCCGATCGCGTCAAGCCGGCCGGGGCGGGCGTTGCGCACCCAGGGCGGATCCTTGAGGAAGTTCTGCATGAGCATGATCGCGATGATCCCCACCGGGACGTTGATGAAGAAGATCCACCGCCAGCTGTAGTTGTCCGTGATCCAGCCGCCCAGGACGGGCCCGATGATCGGCGCCGCCACGACGCCGATGCCATAAACTCCCATTGCCTGGCCGTGCTTCTCCTTGGGGAAGCTCTCCAGGAGGATGGCCTGCGCGATCGGCTGGAGCGCACCGCCGCCCGCGCCCTGCACGATCCGCATGGCGAGCAGCATCGGGAGGCTCGTGGCGACGCCGCAGAGGAACGAGGAAAGGGTGAAGATCCCGACGCAGGCCAGGAGGAAGCGCTTGCGTCCGATCTTCTGGCCAAACCAGGCCGTGCTCGGGATGATGATCGCGTTGGAGATGAGGTAGGTCGTCAGCACCCAGGTCGATTCGTCGGTGGAGACCGACAGGCTCCCCGCAATGTGGGAGAGCGACACGTTGGCGATCGAGGTGTCGAGCACCTCCATGAAGGTCGCCAGCATGACGGCCAGCGCGATCCACCAGGGATTGACGGGAGACGGCGCCGCAGGAAGGGGGAAATCCGCGTTCATGGCATCGGGAATCGAAGGGTTGCGGACGCTCAGCGCACCTGGACCTCGGGCACCACCGACATGCCGGGACCGAGGACCTGCGCCACCGGGGCGTCATCGAGGGCGATCTTGACCGGGACGCGCTGGACCACCTTCACGTAGTTGCCCGATGCGTTCTCGGGGGGAAAGAGCGAGAACCGGGCGCCCGCGCCCGCCTGGACGCTGTCGACGTGCCCGCTGAGCCTCAGGTTCGGGTAGGCGTCGACCGTGATCGTCACGGGCTGCCCGGGATGCATGCGGGACAGCTGCGTCTCCTTGAAGTTTGCGATGATCCACACCTGGCGCGGCACGAGCGCGATCTCCGGCTGGCCGATTTGAACGTAGTCCCCGGGCTGGACGCCGCGGTGGGTCACGAAGCCGGCGACGGGAGCCACGACGCGGGTGTACGAAAGGTCGAGTTCGGCCTGGCGCACTGCCGCTTCGGAGCGCAGCACCTCGGCCCGGGCCGTCTGGATGTCCGCCTCGTCGAGACCCAACTGCGCCTCCATCGCCCGCTGACGGTTGAGGGCCACGGCCACCTGGGCCGCCGAGGCGAGTGCCTGCGTGTCCGCGAGGTCCACCTGGCTGGCGGAAACGGCCAGGCTCCCGACATCGCGGTACCGGCGGAAGTCGGCCTCGGCACGCTTCGCCTCCGCGTCGGCAGCGGCGACGCCCGCCTTCTCCTGCTCCACCTTGGCGCGGTCGACCGAAACCTGGGCGACGGCCTGGTCGGCCTTGCCGCGGGCCGCCGCGAGTCCGGCGCGGGCCTGGTCGAGCTTGGTCTGGTAGTCGCTCGGATCGATCTCGAAGAGCACGGCGCCCTGCTTCACCTCCTGGTTGTCGGAAACAGGGACACGGAGCACGCGTCCCGCGACCTGGGGCGCGATCGGCGTCACGTCCGCCTCAATGAACGCATCGTCGGTGGACTCGTACGGGGCGACGAAAGCCCAATAGTAGCCGCCCATCGCGGCGCCCAGGACGAGAGCCGCGGCCGAAATGAGGATAACGCGCCGGTGACCCGGCTTGATTGCGCCCGGTGCCGGGACCGCGACGCCGCGTGGCGCCGCGCGGTCGGCGGACGGCCGGGGGGAAGCTGTCAGCGCGGCGACGTCGGCGTGGATTTGAGTATCGGGAAGATCGTGAACGGCATTCATACGGTAGAATAAGTTGATGGATTTCGCTCAGTATTGGCATGCGCCGTGCCAACCCAAAACCATCGCGTAAAACCATATCCAACAATATATTACCGTATTTTCCTCAATTCTAAGGAAAGTACGACATATCGCACATACCAAATATCGTACTCATTAAGGTTGAAAATTCGTCCCTGGGTTTCACCCTCCGTTCCATGAGCTCCGACGCCGAGGATCGCTTCGAACCCGAGCAGGCGATCAAGCTGCTTCTCGAGATCGCGCAGAAGCCGTCCATCGACGAGATCGTGGAGACGCTGAAGCGCTTCATTCTCACGCGTCCGGGTGTTGCCCGCATCCGGATGTGGCTCATCGACAAGGCGGACAATTGCCTTCACGCCGTGGCCGAGGGGGTCAATCCGCCGCCTGGCGTCGAGGTGAATACCGACCTAAACGATCCCAACAGGGATCCTCATTTCCGGATACCCCTGGGCTCGGGGCTTGCTGGCAAGATCGCGCTGACGGGAAAACAATTCGTGCTCAGAGACCTTGATCGCGACCCGGCGGAGCTGGCGCACGTCGTTTGGCTGAAACCCGAACGCATCCGGGGCTTCAATGGCGTGCCGATCATTTTCAAGGGCGAGGTTCTTGGCGTCATCGCCGTGTTCAGCCGACATAACGTCCCGGAAGCGGCCGCGGTCTGGGGCCGGATTTTTGCCGACCACGTGGCCGGTGCGATCGCGCACGCGCGATCGTACGAGGAAATACAGCGGCTGAAGCTGCAGCTCGAGCAACAGAACGCCTATCTGCAGGAGGAGGTCGTCGAGGCCAAGGCCTTCGGGGCCCTGGTCGGCCAGAGCGCCGCGCTGCAGCAGGTCGTCTCCCAGATTGACATGGTGGCGCCGACCGACGCCTCCGTCCTGATCACGGGCGAAACCGGCACCGGCAAGGAGCTGGTTGCCCATGAGATTCACCAGCGAAGCGCCCGCCGGGGCCGCCCTATGATTCGCGTCAACTGCGCCTCGATCCCGAAGGAGCTTTTTGAGAGCGAATTCTTCGGCCACGTGAAGGGCGCATTCACCGGCGCCGTCAGGGACAGGGCCGGCCGCTTCGAGTCGGCCGACGGCGGCACGCTTTTTCTCGACGAGATCGGCGAGGTCCCGATGGACCTCCAGGCGAAGCTGCTGCGCGTCCTTCAGGAGAAGCGCTACGAGCGCGTCGGCGAGGACCGCACCCGGCGCGCCGACGTGCGCATCGTCGGCGCCACCAACCGCGACCTCAAGAGGGAGGCGGCCGCCGGCCGCTTCCGCGAGGATCTCTATTATCGCCTGAGCGTCTTCCCGATCCAGGTCGCCCCGTTGCGCGACCGAAGGGAGGACATTCCGCCCCTGGCAAAGCATTTCATCGACCTCTCGGTCCGCGAACTGCGCAGCCCGAAGCCGCGGCTGACCCGGGCGGGAATCTCGAAGCTCCAGAGTTACGATTGGCCCGGCAACATCAGGGAGCTCCGAAATGTGATCGACCGCGCCGTGATCCTGGCGCGCGGCGGCGCGTTGGACTTCGACCTGCCCGGCGGCGAAGCGGGGCCCCGCTCGCCCTCCACCAGTCCCCAGGCGGCGCCAGACGGGGAGAATCCGGGATTCCTCACCGAAAGGGAGATGTGCGACCGCGAGCGGGATAATCTGTTGGCGGTTCTCGAAAAGAGTGGATGGAAGATCAAGGGCGAGAACGGCGCGGCCGAGCTTTTGGGAATCAAGCCGACGACGCTGATTTCGCGGATCAAGAAGCTCGGGCTGAAACGGGCCTCATAGAGGGCTCGGCCGCCACTCCGTTCGCCTGTAGTACGAGTTTTCGTTCAAGACAGGTACGATAAATCGCATATACGATTTTTCGTATCACGTTCCGAACGACATATTAATGTGTTAGTCAATGCAACATATGATCTTATAAAATTTACGATCGCTGGCATGCGGCATGCGAATGTCATGGCATGATCATCATGTTATTCTGCCTCTCCGGTTTCGTCATCTTCACGGCTTGGGACAGCTCGACCTCCTAAGGCCGGCCCCGAACTCGTCGCCATGCAATTCCTGACTCTATCCCGCCGCCGAGCTGAGCTGTGTGGCGAAGTTGATTTCCAACGCCGGCTTGAAGCCGAGGCCGGCATGGTCCGCGATCTTCGCCAGGCGGGGATCATTCGGCAGATCTGGCATCGCGGCGATGCTCCCGGGGAGTGCCTGCTTATCGAGGCCCAGAACGAGCAGTCAGCCCGCGCGATTCTCGAGATGTCGCCCCTCGTCAGCACCGGTCTCTTCGAGATCGACGCCGTTGTGCCGCTCAGGTCCTACGACGGCATCGCCGGCTCCGCTTGAGCAAGGCGGGCGGGCGTCGCCCGCCCGCCTTGAGTCCTACATCGAGATCTTCCGGGCCCGGCCATCCAGCGTGATCGTGTCGCCGTTGTGCATGGTCATCGTCCGTCCGTCGGGCGTGTTGACCGTGCCATCGATCGTCACGACCGTGCCGTCCCCAAGGCGCAGGGAACCGCCACTCAGCTCATAGGCCTGGCCGCCGCGGATCTCCACCACGCGCCCGTCGCGCATGAGGACGCAGTCGGATGCCGTGGGCATGGGTGCGGCCGTGGTCGTTGACGTGGTGACCACCGTGGTCGCGACCGACACCGGCTGGGGAACCTCGCCATTGCGGGTGAGAACGCCGTCAAACGAAAGCGTCTCGCCTGATTTCAGCCTGAACCGGTTGCCATTGGGCTCGATGACGACGCCGTCCGTCAACACGATGAGGCCGTTGGAGGTCTTCATGTCATCCTGCATGGCCGTGGAATGGCCGTCGCGGTTGATGTACATCTGGCCGTACTTGTGCTCGAAGCCGTCCGTGGCCATGAGCTTCGTGGCGCAGGCGAGGCCGATTGCCAGGGCGCACAACGCGATTACTGAGTGGGGGGTTTTCATGATAAGGATTTGTGCCGATGTTTGGGTGCGAGCGCATGGGCCCGTATTAGGGGCAATAGACCGAATCCCCGCCGCTCGGTGCGCCCGTCCGCCCAACATAGTTGCGGCGCACGCTAATCCGCGCCGCACCAACAACAACCGCGCCGCGCGCGTCCCATTAGGCGACCTTGATCACCTGAAGGGGGATCCGGGCGAGGATGGCCCCGTCGACGGTCACGTCGAACGAGTACTGGGACGCAGTGGGAAGCACCAGTCCCTGGAGGTTCAGGATGCAGTTGCTGGACACGAAGAACGAGTGCTCGGGCATCGGGGGAACGGTGAAATCGATGCTGATCTTTCCCGCGGGAAGAAGGTCCCTGCCATCGGAGTCGATGAGGCTCAGCAGGATCTTGTGCGTTCCCTTGTCCGCATCCTTGAGGAGGATCCTGAGGGCGACGGAGCAGAAGGGATGCACCGTCGGCAGCTGCCGCGTCTGGATCGTGTCGAATGCGCCGAGGATGCAGAGCTTGCCGTTGTAGTCCGCGGCCGAGTCGCAGAGGCATGCGGTCAGGATGTCCATGCGCCACGATGGTATCCGGCGGCTCGCGTCCGCAAGCCGCTTCCTCCGGCACGCGGCGCCGCCTGAAATGAAAGACGCCCGGCCGTGGGGCCGGGCGTCTTCCGTCCGATTCGCCGGAATCCAGCTCAGAGGCTGTGCGCCTCCTGGAGCCGGGTCGACTCCTCGGCGTGGTGCTCGGCGTGAAGCTTGCCGGCCTCGTCCGCGTGGTGCTGCGCATGGAGGTGGTGCGCGTGCGCAATGTGCGCGTGGTGCGCCGCCTTCTCATGATGGCCGCCCGTGTGGGCCTCCGCGGCCTCCCTGTGGTGGCGCGCCGCGTGCTCGTGGTGCTCGGCCGCCTTGTGGTGATGCTCCAATTTTTTTTCGTGGGACATGGTACTGTATTGTTTGAGGTTTCCGTCCCCGGGATTGGGGACTGCGGCGACCCTATACCCCGATTGCTTCCTTTCGGCGTCGATTGGGTCAGGAGTGTGCAAACGCACCCCGGGGACCTACCGTGCGAAATTCAGGACTATGAACAGTCCGGCGGAAAACAGGGCCGCGCCCAGGAAGATGCAGACCGGAAGCGTGAGCACCCAGGCCAGGAGAAGGTTGCGCAGGGTCTTGGTCTGAAGGCCCGAATGGTTTGCGAGCATGGTGCCTGCGACACCCGAGGAGAGGACGTGGGTGGTGCTGACGGGCAGCCCGTAGTGGTCCGCTGCGCCGATGGTAAGCATGGCCACGAGCTCGGCCGAGGCGCCCTGGGCATAGGTCAGGTGCGTCTTGCCGATCTTCTCGCCGACGGTGACGACGATGCGCTTCCAGCCAATCATGGTGCCCAGGCCGAGGGCCATCGCCACGGCGACCTTCACCCACACGGGGATGTACTTTGTCATGCGGTCAAGGTCGCCCTTGTAGTCCGTGAAGAGCTTCTTGGTCGCGGGATCGGAGACCTGCTTGGTCTTGAGCAGCTTGCCGATTCCCTCGCCGACGAGGAAAACGTCGGTCCTCATCGAGCGCCTGTCGGCCTCCGACAGCTCGCCGAGGTTCTTTACCTTCCCGAGCCTCGCCGAGATGGTCTGGTTCAGGTCGACCAGCGCCGTGTAGGGGACGGCCCTCTGCTTGGAGCCTTCCTTCAGGAAGGCCGAGACCTCGCCGACGGGGTCGGTCGTGCCCGCCGAGGCCGCCTCGGCATTCACGAGGGCCGTGGTGACCAGCTGGGACTGGGCGACAATCTGGTGCAGGGCCGCCTCGTCGGTGCTCATCCGCAGGGCGAAGGCGCCGGGGACGACACCGATCAGGATCAGCATGAGCAGCCCCATGCCCTTCTGGCCGTCATTGGAGCCATGGGCGAAGCTGACGCCGGTGCACGTGAGGATGAGGAGGCACCGGATCCACAGCGGCGGGGCCTTGTCCTTCTCCGGCGCGGCGTAGAGTTCGGGCCTCTTGACCAGGACCTTCAGGAGCAGCAGCAGGAGCGCGGCACAGCTGAAGCCCACAAGCGGCGAGACAATGAGCGAGAGGCCGATGTTCTTGGCCTGGCCCCAGTTGACGCCCTCGCCGAAGGCCTGGCCCTTGGTCATCAAGGAGTTCGCGAGGCCGACGCCCATGATCGAGCCGATCAGGGTGTGGGAGCTGGAGGCGGGCAGCCCGAGGTACCACGTGCCGAGGTTCCAGATAATGGCCGACAGCAGGAGGGCGAAGACCATCGCAAAGCCGGCGCTGGACCCGATGTTGATCACGAGCTCGACCGGCAGGAGGGCGATGATGCCATAGGCCACGGCTCCGGTCGACGTGAGCACGCCGATGAGGTTCCAAATGCCCGACCACACCACGGCGACGTAGGGCCGCAGCGTGTTGGTGTAAATGACGGTCGCCACGGCGTTGGCAGTGTCGTGGAAGCCGTTGACGAACTCAAAGCTGAGAGCCAGGAGGAGTGCTACGAACAGGAACGCTGCCGATCCGATGGTGATGAATTCGCCCCAAAGTTGCATACGGTAAAGAGCTGCGGGTTGAAGAGGGACCCGGAGCATGGCCCCGGATTGCGTCAATCGGGCGTCTCCCATGTCACCGTTCTGTGACATTCCTGAATTCCCGAATGCGAAAAAAGCCGCTGTCAACGGACAGGGTTTTTGTGCACGCTCTCGGTCCCTTGAAGGCCTCGGACTACTTTACCCTCCCGGACTCGCTCGCTGCGTTTCGCCCTTTCTTCGGGCCGGAAGCCGCTCCGTGGGACTGGGTTAAGCAGATCGGCGCCGCGCTGGCCTCGCATGAGTTCAACCAGGCTTCCTTCACGGTTCCGCAGGGCGTCCATATCGAGGGATTCGTTCATCTGGGCGCGGGCGTCGCGCTCCCCTCTCACGCGACGATCATCGGGCCCGTCTGGATTGGGGCGGGCACGCAGATCCGGCCGGGCGCCTTCATCCGCGGCAATGTGATCACCGGGGACGCATGCGTCCTCGGCAACTCCTCGGAGTTCAAGAACTGCCTCCTCATGGACGGGGTGCAGGCCGCCCATTTCAACTATGTCGGGGACTCCATCCTCGGGACGGGCTCCCACCTGGGCGCGGGCGCGATCTGCTCCAACCTGAGGTTGGACCAGAAGAACGTCTTCGTGCACCTGGAGAGCGGCCCCGTCGACACGGGCCTGAAGAAGCTGGGCGCCATAGTCGGGGAGGGCGCCGAGGTGGGCTGCAACGCCGTCCTCAACCCGGGGACCTTCCTCGGCCGGCGTTCCCTCGTCATGCCGTCGATTGCCTTCGGGGGGGTCCTCGCGGCGGAGACAATCGCCCGCGTGCGCCAGCAGGTCACGCTCGTCCCGAGAAAATTCTAATGCGCACCCTCACAGGCATCACCCCGACCGGCGCGGTCCACATCGGAAATTATTTTGGCGCAATGAGGCCTGCCATCGAGGCCCAGGAATCGGGCGACTGCTATTACTTCGTCGCGGACTACCACTCGATGACGTCGGTCACCGACGCGGCCGGCCGGAAGGAGAGCTCGCGCGGTGTCATTGTCGACTGGCTCGCCTGCGGGCTGGACCCGAAGAAGTGCGTCATCTGGAAGCAGAGCGACGTCCCCGAGGTCTGCGAGCTCACGTGGATGATCGGGAGCCTGACCCCCATGGGCCTCCTCGAGCGCGCCCACAGCTACAAGGACAAGACCTCCAAGGGCATCTCGCCGAACTTCGGCCTGTTCGCGTACCCGGTCCTCATGGCCGCGGACATCCTCCTGTTCGACACCAACGCGGTGCCGGTGGGCCAGGACCAGAGGCAGCACCTCGAGATGACGCGCGACATCGCGATCAAGTACAACCAGACCTATGGGGAGACGTTTGTCATCCCTGACGCCGTCATCCGCGCCGACGTCGCGATCGTCCCCGGTCTCGACGGCATGAAGATGAGCAAGAGCTACGGGAACACGCTGGAGATCTTCGGGGACGAGAAGGTCCTCCGAAAGAAGGTCATGTCGATCGTCATGGACAGCCGCACGCCTGCGGAGCCCAAGCCGGACGCGGAGAAGAACCTCTGCATCCAGCTGCTCAAGCTGGTCGCCCCGGCGAGCGTTGCGGCGGATTTTGAATCCCGGCTCGGTGCGGGCGGCCTCGGCTACGGCGACCTGAAGAAGGCGCTCTTCGAGCACTACTGGAATTTCTTCGCCGCGGCCCGCGCGCGCCGCGCCGAGCTCCTCGCGGACCCGGGCTATGTCGACCAGGTCCTGAGGGAAGGGGCCGAGAAGGCCCGCTCCGTGGCCACCGTCGTCATCACGCGCGCCAGGAAAGCCGCGGGCCTGGAATAGGGTCCGTCCGCCGCGTCAAATGACGCGGGTCACCGGGGGCCCGATCCGCGTGATCGCGTCCATGATGCGCGCGGCAGTCCTCGGATAGCGCTCCTTGCCGTCCTCCGGGTGGTCATATTCCCCCGGTGACAGGGGCCTTCCGTACGTGACTGAGACCGGGGAGCCCAAGTGGAGGCCCGCGTCGCGCCCGAACGCCTCGAACGAGCCGAATACCCGGGCCGGAACGACCGGCACGTGGGCCTTGCAGGCGAGCAGTCCCACGCCCGCCTTCGCTGTCTGGAGGTTTCCATCCGTCGAGCGCGTCCCCTCCGGGAACACGATCACGACCTTGCCCTCGGCAAGCGCCCGCAGGACCCGCTTGATCGCATCGAGGCTGGTGCCGCCGTCGCGGTCGACCGGGATCGTGCCCACCGCATCGAGCCACCATGCGGCGACGCCGGGCTTCCAGAGCGTCTTGCGCGCGAAGAAGCACACCTGGCGGGGCAGGAACTGGCCGACCATCGGCGGGTCGAGCAGGCTGGCATGGTTAGCTGCCACGATGTAGCCGCCCTTGGCCGGCAGGTTCTCGAGTCCCTCGACATCGCCCCGGAAGAACATCTGGTGCGCCAGGCGACAGAGGCCATAGAAGAACCCGTAGACCGGATCCATGTCGAGCTGGTCATGCTGGCGGCTCACGTGGGGGCGAGGCTCCCGGAGATGATCGAGCCGATCCTGCTGGCGACCTCGGCGATCGTCAGGTGGGTGGTGTCGATCGAGGTGGCGCCGTCGGACTGGGAGAGGGGAGCGGTCTTGCGCGAGGAGTCGAGGCGGTCGCGCTCGGCGACCTTGTCCTCCTGGCCCTGCTTCACCCGCCGCCTCTCGCGCTCGGCGGGGTCGGCGTGGAGAAAGAAGCGAAAGTCGGCGTCGGGGAAGATCACGGAGCCGATGTCGCGCCCCTCCATGACAAGGCCCGCGAATCCGCCGCCCCGCGCGGCGTCGGCCTGGCCGCGCTGGTACTGGAGGAGCGCCGAGCGCAGCTCGGGGATCGCGGCAAAGTGGGACACGGCGTCATTGACCTCCCTGCTCCGAATCTCATCGCCCGGGAGCCGTCCCGAGATCTCGATCCGCGCGGAGCGGCCCTCGATGCGGGTGCCGAGCCTCAGGTCCGCTAGGGCGGCGTTGACCGAGGCCGTGTCGCCGGGCGTCGCCTTCCTGCGAAGCAGCTCCGCGGTGACGGCGCGGTAATAGGAGCCGGTGTCCGAGTGCAGGAGATTGAAGCGCTCGCTCAGCGCCCGCGCCGTGGAGGACTTGCCCGAGGCGGCGCCGCCGTCGATCGCCACGATGATGAAGGGGCTGCCGGGCATCGGGGTGTTCAGGGCTGCAAGGATTTTGCGCGGACGGACTCGAGCAATTCAAAAAACCCCGGGAACGTCTTCGCGCTGCAGGCGGGATCCGCGATGGACAGCCATGGCGTCCCGTCGCCCCGCAGGTCGTGGCAGCCGAGGATGGCAAAGCTCATCGCGAAGCGATGGTCGCCGTGTGTCTCGACCGTGACTCCGGGCCTGAGGGGCCTGGGATGGATGACGAGCGCGTCCTCGGACTCGATCACGTCCTGGCCGAGGAGCCGCAGCTCTTCCGCGGCTCCCGCGACCCGGTCGGTCTCCTGCCTGCGGGTGTGGGCGATGCCGCGGATCTCGGTGGGGCCCTTCAGGAGCGGCGCGATGGCGGCCATCGTCAGGAAGGTGTCGGAAAAGCCGGAGAAGTCCTCGGAAACACCAACGCTGGCGCCGGCCTTGCGCGTGACGCGGATGCCACCCGCCTCGGGCACGACGGACGCGCCCGACTGGGCCACGATGTCGAGGAAGCGCACGTCGCCCTGCAGGCTGGCGGACGCCGGCCTGAGGCCGGCCAGCCCGAGTGACCCGCCGACGACGAGCGGCAGCGCGGCAAAATAGCTCGCGGCCGACGCGTCGGGCTCCACCGCGTAGGTGCCAGGCGAGCGGTAGCCGGCCGGATTCACGGAGATGGAGCCGTCGTGGCCGAGGGAGTCGGAGCTCGGGATCCCGAACTGCCCCATCTGCCCCAGGGTCATGCGGACGAAGGGCCTGCGCACGCCGCCGATCGCCGTGGCGACAACGGGCGCATCCGCCAGGGGCGCCACCATGAGGAGGGCGGACAGCATCTGGCTGCTGTCCCGGGCGTCGATCGCCACGGCGCCCCCGCGCAGGCCGGAGGCGCGGATTTCGATGGGAAGGAAGCCCTCCGCCTCAAGGCATCGGATGTCCGCGCCCAGGGCCCGCAGGGCGTCGATCAGGCCCTTCATGGGCCGCTTCCGCATCTGCGGGATCCCGTCGATCTTGAAGGTGCCGCGCTTGGCCGCGCAGCACAGGGCGGTCAGGAAGCGCGCGGCGGTGCCGGCGAGGCCCACGAAGAGGTTCGCGTCGGTCGCGCGGATCAGGCCGCCGCGGCCCTCCACGCGCAGCGTGCAGGCGCGCTCGTTCTCCTCGATGTCAAAGCCCAGGTTGCGCAGGGCCTCGGCCATGATCTCGGTGTCCTCGCTCAGGAGGGCGCCCGTCAGGGTGACCTCGCCCGGGCAGAGCGACGCCATCAGCATGGCGCGGTTGGTGAGGCTCTTGGAGCCGGGAATGGCGGCCTCGCCGCGGGCGGGCCGCGTGAACGGCCTCACCGCCATGATGTCGGGCAGCGGCTTGCTCACGGCGCCGGTCGGAACTTGTCGCGATAGGCCCGGCCGCGCTCGAGACGCGCCGTCACCTCGATGAAATCGCGGTTGGCCAGCGCGGCCTGGAGCCCCTGGAGGTCGTCCTGGAAGTCGCGGAGCGCGCGCAGCACCTCGTCCCGGTTTTCCTCGAGGATCGTCCTCCATAGCCTGGGATCGGATGACGCGATGCGCGTGGTGTCCCGCAGGCCGCCGCCCGCGTAGTTGCGCCAGCCGTTGTCGCGGCTCGAGAGGAACGCGCAGAGGGATGAGGCCAGCACCTGGGGGAGGTGGCTGATGTGGGCCACGATCTCATCGTGCTTGTCGGGGTCCAGGGTCGTCACCTCGGCTCCGAGGTCCTTCCAGAAGGCGGCGACCCGGGTCAGCGCCTCCGGCAGGGTGCCGGGGACCGGAGTCACGAAGCAGGTTCGGCCGACGAACAGGTCGGCATTGCCATGCTCCCAGCCGGTCTTCTCCGAGCCCGCCATGGGATGGGAACCGACAAAATGGGCCTTTGCGCCCAGGGCCTCATGCCCCAGGCGCGAGATGTCCCCTTTGACGCTGCCGACGTCGGTGACGACGGCCCCTGACTTCAGGGAAGAAGCCACTTGGCGCAACAGGGGGACAATCCGGTCCACGGGCGTGGCGATGACGACCAGATCCGCATTCCTGACGGCGTCCTCAGCGGTTTCGGAGGTGGCGGAGCACCAGGGCTGGTCCGCGAGGGCGAGGCGCGTCTCGGGCCTGCGGGACCAGATCACGATGCGGCGGGCGACCCCGCGCGCATGGGCGGCGCGGGCGACGGACCCCCCGAGGAGGCCGGGTGCCAGGATGGTGAGCTGGTCCAGCATTGGTCTCCGCAGAGACGCAAAATCCACCCCCACTGTCGAGCCGTTCGTGGGATTGCGTTTTGCCGCGGCCTCGGGTTTCTTGGGCTCCTCTGAAATGGATCCTGAACCCCTTGAGCCCGCGAGGATTGACGAACGCGCCCAGCGCGCGCGGACGATCATCGTGGTCGTCATGGCCCTCTTCATCGCAGCGCCCTTCGTCCTTTACGTGATTCTCGGAAACCACGCCGCGCCAACGCAATGAACAAGACGCTCCTCCCGATCCGCATCGTCTTCGTGCTCCTGTGCACCGCGGCCGGTTGGCTCGTGTGCTACACCGTCCGCGAATGGGACAGCTTCCGCCTGACGGCGTCGCTTGTCGGCTTCTGCATTGGTGCGCTCGTCGTCCTTGTGGACGTCATGCTGAAGGGGTTTTCGCTCCGCGGCCTGTCGGCCCTCACCTTCGGGATCGCCGTCGGTTCCATCATTGCGAGCCTCGTCGCCACGTCCCCGCTCTTTGCGGAAGGCGACCCCGAGACGATCTTCCTCGCCCGGCTGGGCCTGTTCGTCATCTGCCCCTACCTGGCGACGGTCATCGCCCTCCGGGGCAAGGACGAGTTCAACTTGGTCATACCCTACGTCCGCTTTGTGCCCCATGAGGTCGACGTTCCCCTCGTCGTCGTCGACACGAGCGTCCTCATCGACGGCAGGATCGCCCGGGTGTGCGAGACCGGCTTTCTCAGCGCGGCGCTCGTCATCCCGCGCTTCGTCCTCAATGAGCTCCAGAACATCGCGGATTCGACCGACCCGCTCCGGCAGGCCCGCGGGCGCCGCGGCCTGGATGTCCTTAACGCGCTCCGGGCGATCAAGTCCCTCGACATCCGCATCACCGAGAGCGAGGTCGCCAAGAAGGAGGACGTCGATGCAAAGCTCGTGTTCCTCGCCCAGTCGATGCGGGCCAAGCTCCTCACGACGGACTACAACCTGGCGAAGATGGCCGAGTTCCAGGGGATCCCTTGGCTCAACCTGAACAAGCTGTCGAAATCGCTCCAGCCGGAGCTGATGATTGGCGAGCGGCTGGAGATCGAGCTCGTGAAGCCTGGCAAGGAGGAAGGCCAGGCGATCGGCTATATGGCCGACGGATCGATGGTTGTGGTGACGGGTGGCCGTCCGCACATCGGTCAGCATGCCGGCGTTGAGATCATAAGCCTCCTGCCCACCGGGGCAGGAAAGATGATTTTTGCCCGCATGGTGGGCGAGTCGGACAATCCCAGGCTGGGCTGATTTTCGGCGCCCAAGTTTGGAGTGGACTTGGGGGCCTTAGATTTTAGATAACTTCCCTTCCCCACGGGGCAGTAGCTCAGTTGATAGAGCGCGTCGTTCGCAACGACGAGGTCGTCGGTTTGATCCCGATCTGCTCCACCATTTTAGAATCGAACGGCTGGTATACCGGCGCGGACCAATTTAAGCTCGCAGGCACACTTAAATGCTTTCGACGCGTCGGTTTTGATCCGTCCGTGATACGTTCAACAACAGAAGCCCTGGAATTCGGATGCTAGCTATTTAGGCCGGCGAGTATCGAAGGAGCTAGATTCTCATCTAGTGCCCCCGTCCTCTTAAAGAATTCATGCGATGCCTCAAACGATTGGAAAGGCATCCGACTATTCATATCAATGAGCTTATGACAAAAGCGGATATATGGTTCGGGATCCTGGCGAATTGTGAGTGCTTCAAGGACGCCCAAGTAGTCTGTGCGAAGCGCCGTTGGAAATATCAGGCGCATCTGGTGAGCGCAGTCTAGTTCGGCATTCATTCCCAAGCGGGAGATACGACCATTCCCATCGTAAAAAGGGTGTACCTCGGCGAGGACAAATAGTACGAAAACTGCTCGAGCTGTCGGCGATCTCAGAGAGCGTGCGATTGGCCATGCACGTTCTAACGTGGAAATGACGAGTTCCGGTCGGACAAAAACTCGGGACCCGACTTGATTGTTCTCGCTCTTGAATACGCCTGGGTGGACATGAGGCCGGCTGGCCATCATCCGCGCATGACGCCGCTTCAGTAGGTCAAGAAAGTCGGCTGGTCCAGGCGGAGTATCGCTGCAAATTCTATTGTCCACAATTAACCGATAGGTCTCGCGAACATCGTGAGCGTCCGCAGGGCGCTTTTGCGCCGCAGGGCTAGTATCGGGCGCGAAAACGATGGTTTGAGCATCTTCAACAGTAAATTTTGTACCTTCGATATAGTTGGAAAAATAGGCTTCCCAGAATGCTCGATTTTCGCGTTCTGCGACGGGAGGGCCGGGCAATTCCTTGAAGGTCTCGTTAGCCAGTCGTGCTTGTAGATTTCGGAAAAGGAGATCTCGATCCGGATCGTAGGGACGGCCTTCGGCTCGGGCTTTGGCAACGTCGGAGACAAGGACGAACGCCGAGCTTTTCCCGCGGAGAGCCGTCGCTAGTGCATCAAATTCGGTTTTCTCGCGTTGCCAACCCAATCGGTCTGCGATCGCGCTGACCTGTCCCTGCGTGTCGTCGAGCCAAGAGCTACCAAAACTTCGGAGTTGGCGATCGAGCCAGCGTTCCAGCGCCTCTTGGGTGAGGATCTTCGGCTCGTCGTGGATGCGGGCTCGTGCAATCTGGAGATTCTCAAGAAGAGCCCTTGGTTGGCTTGCCATGAAAAGGGTGGGCTTTTCTCCAAATGCCACTGGAGGATCCTCAGGCTGAGGCCCAGGTCCTTTCCATAGCCGGATTTCTAGGCCGGGGAGAGTCCGAATTGGGGCAACAGCGCCTTGGACAGTGAGGTGCAATTTGCTGGCTGGAGAGAGAGAGTTCTCCAGAGCGGAGCGGTGGCTGATTACGGCTGAGGGATAGAAGTGGGCGGCAATTTCGAGACGATGCCGACGGATAACCTCTTCTGGCGCAGAAGTGAGATCGTCGGTGTAAATTTTGGACGCGAGCTTCCGTACCTTACCCTGCCTTTCTGCTCGGATAAGCGCATTCCTGACTCCAGGGGTCGAACTGCCAAAAGAAATAGGCACAGATGAGGTTTATGAAATATCTAGGAATTTTGAGCTAATTCTGTGACGTTTGATTTAATATGATGCCAATTTCGTTCTTTTTCATTCAATTTAAAATGTGATGACGAATAACGATTAAATGCTGATGAACAGATTGATTCAATTATCGGTAGAAATCGCACGGGAAAAATCAATTTAATGCTATTTAACTTAAATATCTATCATTTTTATTCAATTTAAAAGATAAGAAGATGCAACTCGCTGATAATGAGGTTCTCACGACGGACCGAAATGACTCATCTCCGATTTTGGTAGGGGCCGGCTGAGATCCCGGGCCAACAGCGCCGTTTCAAGGCAGTCGGAGAACTTGAACAATCTGTTCTAAATGCCTCCGGTGCCTGTCAGGGCTCGAGTAGGACCAAATTTTGCCCCGATCAAAGCATCGTGTTTAGCACTCCAATTTCTGGTTCGTCGAAAATGTTTAGCGCCCTTTGGTTCGTGCTAAACGACAACCTGGTCCACCATCCCGAATGCGAACGGACGACGGCTCAAATTCGGTAGGTAGGGCACGAGCAGGAAGAAGGGAGTTTAGCGCCTTAGGCGGACGGTCATGCGGATTGCCGTCCATTCATGGTTTTTGAGTGATCCGCTAAACGTTCTCGGAGCTTCGTGGGATATTTAGGGATGGATGAAGCCTCTGGTGTGTGCCACTCCACCGTATGACTTACTCAACTTCATATACCTCGATTAAGGCGTCTCCAGAATCCCCGCTGGCTCCAGAGACCTGGGCGGTATAAGCGCCCGGAACCAACGTGATCAGGATCGCAGAGTCTGGGGTCGTTGAGCTGCCCCATGAGAACGCACCGACGGAGGCCGCCGTAGCTGCCACCTGGGTATCGCCACCCCAACCTGTGTTCGTGGCGATTAGGTTGGTTGATTGGTAGAGCTGCAATTGGGGATCAGGAAGCACGTGCGATACACCAAAGGGCGTAAGAGCAGGACCCGATGCACGGATCAATACTGTCTCCGAAGTCGAGCCGCCGATAACGAACCCTGCGATCAGGATGTTACCCCCTTGGCCTACTTGGGTTCGGGCGGAAATATTTATTAAACGCGGCGTCGCTCGCGAGTACCCACCTTCCGGTGTGGCGTCGTAAACCTCCGCCAATGCTATCCCGGAGTCGCCGATGGCTCCCGTAAGCTGGGCCAAATAAGGACCTGTTGGCAGGGTTGCGACGAGCGCCGAATCTGGACTGGACGTATTCGTCCAAGCAAAGGCCCCGACGGCATTAGCCGTGGCGCTTACGAGCGTACTTCCGCCCCATCCAACATTTGTCCCCAATATGCTATTGGAGTCAAAATTGATGAGCGTCAAATCTGGGTCGGGCAGCACGCCAGCAATGTCAAATGGAACGAGGGCGGGTCCCGAAGCGCGGATTAGTAGAGTCTCAGATCCCGATGTCCCATTGCCACCCACCACAAATCCGGTCGTCAGTACGCTTGCCCCTGTACCCACTAGCGAGCGACAGGATAGATTGATTAAGCGACCAGGATCCGACGCATCAACTACGTTGAGTGTTGTCGTGCTCGTGGAAATGCCCAAGGCATTTGTGGCGATGCAATCAAAATAGCCCGCGTTTGCCGCCGTCGCATCATTGAGCAAGAGTGTCTGCTTAGTAGCTCCGGCTATGGCCGCTCCATTGAAGTACCATTGATAAGACGGGGAGGGGCTATTGGCGGTTGGCGAACGAAACACGACCGTTGTGCCATTGGAGATCGTACGAAATGTTGGTATCGAGGAAAGCGTGGGTTCGGTGGGAACGGTGGTCTCCGCGTTATATGTGCCGACACGAATCGTGTTATTTCCACTGTCGACAACATACACATTGCCGCTGCCATCCACCGCAATGCCGACCGGACTATTAAATCGAACCATTGGGCCAATACCATCCTGGCATCCAGCCAAGCCTGCTGATCCAGCCAAGGTGGTCACAACTCCTTCCTTTGTCACTTTGCGGATCGTGTCGCTGCCTGCGTCGGCCACGTAAACATTACTTTCGATGTCCACCGCGATACCGCGGGGTCCACCGAACCGTGCGGCAGACCCGACTCCGTCGGAGCTGGATTGACCGGGGTTGGGGCTACTAGGAATGCCAACGATTGAAGTCGTTGCGGATGGAGCGCCGGCCAGAGTGGTGACGATGCCTTCGGGCGTTATCCTTCGAATTGTATCATTTGCATAGACGTTGCGACCTGCTGATGTTGCCCAATCGGCCACGTAGATGTTTCCTTCCGCATCGACCGCCAGGGAATCGGGCAATACGAACTGCGCCGCGGAGCCGGTCCCGTCGGCGCTTCCGAGTTGTCCAGCGGTCCCCGCCAGAGTGGTCACGGCGCCTTCCGGTGTGATCTTTCGAATAGTGAAATTTTCGGAATCGGCGATATACACGTATCCATTCTGATCCACAGCCACGCCCTCCGGGCTGTTGAACAGTGCGGCGGCGCTCGCGCCGTCCGCACTGCCGATGGCGCCGGCGCTGCCCGCGAATGTTGATACGATCCCGGAGCTCGTTATTTTCCGAATGGTGCTGTTACCAGTGTCGGCAACATACACATTGCCTGACTTGTCGACTGCAACCCCAGTTGGGAAGTTGAACTGCGCGGACGCGCCTGGTCCGTCAGAGCTGCCACCTTGGTTGCTGTCCATGCCCGCGAACGTTGTGGTTACGCCGCCCGGAGTAATTTTGCGAATCACGTTGTTTCTTGAATCGGCAACAAAAAGGTTCCCGTATTGATCAAGGGCGGCTCCAGATGGACTACTGAATCGTGCAACGGCTCCGGTGCCGTCTGTATTTCCGAATCCGTCTCGGTCTCCCACAAATCCGGAAACGCTGCCCGCAGGCGAGATCTTCCAAAGCAAATTGTTACCCGAATCTACGACGTACAGATCATTCTCTTGGTCTACCGCCAGATTTCCGGTTTCAACGAAAGTGCCTGCTGCGCCTGACCCGACTGAGCTATGCAGGGTGCCCCCGAATAGAGTGGTTACTTTACCGCTGGGCGTGACCTTGCGAATCACGTTGGCTCCGTTGACCCCGAAATCCGCAAAATAAAGGTTTCCGCTTGAGTCGATCGTCAAGGGTCCAAGCGGCGAAAGCTGCGCAGCTGCTCCTGTGCCATCGACGGTTCCACCGATGCCGGCGCTGCCCGCTAACGTCGTTACTAGACCGGCAGGGGTGATTTTTCGGATAGTGGCATTCATGACATCGGCCACGTATAGAACACCGTTTTGATCCACGGTGATTCCGGCAGGGTAAAAGAATTGAGCAGAAGCGCCCGTTCCATCGGCGCTTCCTCTTACGCCGGCGGTGCCCGCCAATGTTGCCACGACCCCCCCCTGAGTTACCTTCCGGATGGTATCGTTGGAGGAATCCGCAACGTACACATTGCCGCTTTGATCCACAGCGATAGCTGAAGGTATATTGAATCGTGCCGCTGCGCCTGTTCCGTCGGTGCTCCCTTGTATGCCTTGCGCGCCGGCGATAGAAGTCACAACGCCTATTGGAGTGATTTTTCGAATAATTTCGTCGTCCGCTACGTAGACGTTTCCGCCCCCATCAACCGCGAGACACCTGGGGTACGTGAACGTTGCATCAGGTCCAGTCCCATCCGCACTGCCTTGAACGCCCGGGTTTCCCGCGAGGGTGAACACTAGACCGTCCGGTGTGATCTTCAGAATCCTATAGGATAGGTCCGAGAGATAGACGTTGCCGCTGGCATCTGTGGCTGCACCTAGAGGGTTATAAAGGCGGACAGCGGAACCCGGCCCATTTTCGCTGCCGTAAACACCTGCCAACGTGTTGAATGTGTAGGGTGTGTAGACTGCTTGGCCTTTGATTGGCGGACACATCGCCAGCAGCGCAATTCCCCACGCAAGATGGCGGACACAGGGCACTACCGTTTGTCGGTAGAGGCGGTAGTTCATAGGGGCAGACAGCTTCTGTTTCAGTCTCGGACGAATATATGACAGCCTAAGACCGATAAGCCGCCACTAGACGCCGCACTTTTCACAGATAGCTGATAGTGCGAACGGGAAGGGGCTCTCATGCGAGGGAGTCTCCATCGTGGGTCGGAAATCCCAGGCTGAAAGGTATTTCACCTCCGAAAGTCGCGCGAATACACCTAGAATGCCGCATGGCTCTCGGTCGGTTTAGCACCCCTTCGTTCGCGCTAAACCAATAGGTGCTCCACCATTCAGGATTCGAGTCGGGCCGAGCTTTAGGTCAACGACGCCATGTCGATCACGAATCGGTATTTCACGTCGCTCTTCAGCATGCGCTCGTAGGCATCGTTGATTTGGTCCATTCGGATCATCTCGATGTCGCTCGTGATGCCGTGCTTTCCGCAAAAATCCAGCATCTCCTGCGTCTCGGGTAAGCCGCCGATCAATGAACCGGAGAAGGAGCGGCGACGGAAAATCAGTGGGAGGGCCGCGACCGGCAACGGCTTATCGGGTGCGCCGACAAGGACGAGATTGCCATCACGCTTAAGCAAATTTAGGTAGGAGTTAAGATCGTGGGTTGCGGATACCGCATCCAAGATGAAATCGAAGCTGCTGGCTTGGGCTGTCATCTGGGTCTCGTCCTTGGAAACGACTACTTCGTCAGCTCCCAAGCGCTTGGCATCGGCGGATTTGCCCGGTGAAGTCGTGAATAGCACCACATGGGCGCCGAAGGCTTTGGCGAACTTGACACCCATGTGGCCGAGGCCGCCCAGGCCGACAATGCCGACCTTCTGACCGGGGCCGACCTTCCAGTGGCGCATGGGGGAATAGGTAGTGATGCCCGCGCACAGCAGCGGAGCTGCGGCCGCGAGATTGAGATTGGCGGGAATCCGGAGCACGAAGTCCTCTGTCACGACGATGCTCTGCGCGTAGCCGCCGAGCGTCGGGACGTTGAGATACTTATCCATGCTGCCGTAGGTCATCACCATTCCGGTGCAGAATTGTTCCAGACCCGAGCGGCAATCCGAGCAGGTGCGGCACGAATCGACGAGGCAGCCTACGCCGACGGTATCGCCAACCTTGAATTTCGTCACACCACCGCCGATGGCCGTAACTTTACCAACGATCTCGTGGCCCGGTACTGCTGGATATTGAGTAAAGTGCCATTCATCACGCGCGAAGTGCAGGTCCGAGTGGCAGACGCCGCAATAGAGGATCTGGATTTGAACGTCGCCTGCGGTTGGGATGCGACGCTCGATGACAGCCGCGCCGAGCGGGGATGTGGCGCTGACGGTCGAGTATGCTTTTGTAGAATAACAGATGGGCTTGGACATAAAGAAGTGGCCGGTCCTCGGGGAAGGTCCACGACGACTGGGAAATCGTGCACCGCATTGTCTACTAATCAAGCTCTGCCAGCCCTTCGACGTTCCAAGGAAGATCTGATTTCTTATTCCCGTCGCTTGATGGGGGCCGAGGGGACGAGTCTGCTGAGAGCATTCGGGGCGAGTAGGGGAATTGCACCTTGTTAAGGCAGCGGGATTCTGGCTGAAGAAATGAATGCGCAATCTTTTAGCCGCCGCTTTGCTGGCTCTGTGCGGTTCGGCGAGCGCAGAGATTCCGCAGACTGTCCCGGCGGCCGTTGTTGCGGACCCCCCGATCGACAGGGCGTATCCAGCCGATTTGCAGGTGGCCGCAATATTGAGCCATGGGAGCATTATGCACGGGGTGCTGTATATTGCCTCGGGCGCAGGTCCTCATCCGGCCCTGCTTTTCATGCACGGATTTCCGGGCGACGAACAGAGCCTTGATCTCGCCCAATCAGCGCGTCGCGCCGGCTGGGATGTGCTCACATTCCATTACCGAGGGTCATGGGGAAGCGAAGGAACCTTTTCGTTTGGCCACGCATTGGAGGATTCCGACTCTGCCATCGCATTTCTCCGTGATCCGGCCAATGCGAAGAAATATCGAATCGATACCCGCCGGATTGTATTAGCGGGTCATAGCATGGGTGGCCTGATGGCTGCGCACAGCTGCGTGCATGATAATGCAATCATCGGAGCCGTACTAATCTCCGCATGGAACATTGGTGGCGAGGTTGCGGCCGTCAAAACTGACGCTGACCACTCCCAGGAGATTGCCTCCTTTGCAGACAGCATGGAATCGCTCGTTGGGTGTACTCCAGAAGGTCTGTTTTCCGAGGCTGTGGCACACAAGTCGGAATGGAATTTTGTCACATATGCGGAAGCGCTCGCATCCCGTCCGCTCCTTGTTGTGACCTCGGATGACGGGAACGCGCCCGATTCCGACGCGCTTGTGGCCGCCATTGGCAAGGCTGGGGGCACCGCCGTGACGGAGATCCATTTTCCTACCGATCACCCGTATTCAGACCATAGGATCGCACTGCAAGCGGCGGTCGTCAGATGGTTGGAAACGCTGGAACCAGCGAAACCTTAGTCGGTTGAGAAAGGGTTCCCAGAGACGCTCTTTGTCAAAGGAAGGAAATTCTTGAATCTTACCTGGGTAAAGCTAGGCTTACCCGATGATTGCTAAAGTTTCTGTGAAAGGGCAGATGGTCATTCCGGAGGCCGTTCGGGACCAGGCCCGCATCAGGTCGGGAGATGAGCTCGAGGTAGGCTATTTCAATGGACTCATCGTGCTGCGGAAGCGGCGGCCGCTAACGGCAGCTCGGGTCAGTTCACTACTTCTCGCGGGACGCGAACTGCCGGAAAGGACGTCCCGGGATCAAGGTGCGGTCTTCAAGGCGATTGAAAGGGTCCGTGGCCGGAATAGAGCTTGAAGGTTGTCTTCGACACCAATGTCGTCGCCAGCGCCAGCTTCTGGCGAGGCGCACCGTTCGACTGCCTATCGAGATGGGCGAATGGCGAATGTGAGGCCGTGGTGAGCCCGGAGTTGATCGCCGAGTATCATGAGACCATCGAGGAGGGACGAAAGGAATACGCGAAGCACAGCTGCGTAGAATGGGGTGCGGCTCTGTCGGAAGCCGCGACCTTGGTCTTTCCGGTAGAGCGAGCAGGGGGAGCAACCCCTGATCCTGGCGACGAGATGGTATTGGAATGCGCCTTGGCCGCCGAGGCGCACTTGATAGTGACCGGAGACAAGAAACATCTCCTTCCTTTGAGGCGATTCAAGGAGATCGAAATCATCAATCCAGTGGAATTCCTGAGGCGAACGCCCGATGTATAGCGCCGCAACTTTCGGATGATCAATCGGAAGGCACAGGATTCTTACAAAATTGATCGGGCACTGAAATGACGGTTTATCAGCGATACCGAGGCTGTGTTTAGCACTCGAACTGAGAGGGAACATCATGAAAAACGTCATTGTCGTCATTGGCCCCGGAAAAATCAGTCAGGCAGTCGCGAGACGCGTGGGATTGGGAAGCATGTCCTTCTTGCCGATATGCGCCGGAAGAATGCCGATTCGGCGGCCGAGGTGTCGGCGAACGCCGGCTATGAGGTGAGCATCGCGAGCGTCGACGTCTCCTCGCGCGAGGCGGTGCATGCGCTTGTGGAAAAGGCCGATGACTCTTGGGATTAAATTCCGCTCACTCCCCGCTCAGTGCCTGGGCTGCTTTCGTTCGGCTTGGGGACCATAGAGCCTCCGCTCTATGCCAAAGTCGACCAAGGCGAGGACGAAAAATCCCGGGTACATAGACTTCCTGCTGGGCCACCAGACGGTTTTCAGGCGCTCGAGGGTGAGCGACATGCTGCCGCCGCGCTCCCGAACGAATACGAGGAAGTCCTCCCTAAGGGACTCGTCTTTCCGAAGGGCCAATAGGACCGGAGCAAGGCGGGTTTCCATGTAAGCCCTCTCGGTGGAAAGGACACTGTGAGTCTTTGCCATAACCCAAAGATACGCCCGGATTGCTTAGACTCAAGATATTAACAAGATACATTAAAAGAAAGGTATTTTAAGGCGTATTGTTAATACACTTTATCTTGAAGCGCTCCCTGTAAACAGTCAGGGTTGGTTCCGGATCGAAATGATCCGCTTCAACATGAATTCTAACACAATTATTCTAACAGGTATCGGGCTGGCCGTCTTGGCGGTCATGGTCCTCGGTTACGGAATCATCATACGCCTTCTGGGAATGGTAATCGTCCCCAACAACGGCACTGGCATAGTGACCAAGAAATACAATGTCGGGGGAGCCAATGCCACGTTGCCGAATGGCAAGATCATTGCCCTGAGAGGTGAAGCCGGTGTACAGGCCGACACGCTAGCGCCTGGTCTGCATTTTTGGCTCTGGCCATGGCAGTATTCCATAACAGTCGTGCCTTTTGTCACCATCGGCGACGGCCGACTTGGCATCGTCGATGCGCGCGACGGCCAGCAGATGGCGGCCGGCCGCGTGCTGGCCAAGAAAGTCGATTGCGACTGCTTCCAGGACGCTCGCGCCTTCCTCCAGAATGATGGCCAGCGCGGCCCCCAGATAGCAGTAATGTCTCCGGGCAGCTACCGGATCAACACATCCCTCTTCACCGTGGCGGAGGTTCCCGCGTTGGAGATAACGGGCAACCGAGTAGGTATCGTCACGACCAAGGATGGCCGCAGTCTCCTTAACGGAGACATCGCAGGAAGCACGGTGTCTGGCCACGAGTCCTTCCAGGACGGCGAAGCCTTCATCGGCGCTGGGGGCTACAAGGGTCTCCAGGAGGAGGTCCTCCTTGCGGGCCGCTACTTCATCAACCCTGAGTTTGCCACAGTGGAGACTGTCGAGATGACAGAGGTTCCGATTGCCCATGCAGGCGTAGTCATCGCATTCGTGGGAGAGCCGGGGACCGACGTCAGCGGAGATGCCTTCAAGCACGGCAATCTGGTGCAAAAGGGGAAGAAGGGCGTCTGGGCAGAGCCACTCGATCCGGGCCGGTATCCGATTAATCCAAAGACACACCGTGTGGAGAATGTTCCGACTGCCAACGTCGTGCTGAACTGGGCGACCGGCAAGTCGGAGGCCCACAAGCTAGACGAGAAACTGTCCACAATCACGGTGCGATCGGGGGATGGTTTCAGGTTCAACCTGGATGTGTCGCAGATCATTCACATTCCGCGCAACGATGCGCCAAGGGTCATCGCGCGTTTCGGAAGCATGGTCAACCTCGTCACGCAGGTCCTAGAGCCAACCATCGGAAACTACTTCAGGAACGCAGCGCAGAACTCGGACGTGATTGAGTTTCTCAAGTCTCGCTCCGAGAGGCAGGCCGACGCCAGGAAGCAGATCGGCATGGCGCTGGAACAGTATAATGTCGGAGCGGTGGACACACTCATCGGCGACATCACACCGCCCGACGAGCTAATGAAGACCCTAACTGACCGGAAGCTGGCTGAACAGGAGCGTGTCACCTACGAGACGCAACGCCTCGCTGAGGTCGTCCGCAAGGAGCTCCAGCAGGCGCGCGCCGTCGCGGATACACAGGCCAAGGTCGTCGATTCCGAAAGAGGCGTCGCCATCGCCGAGTTCGCCGCTCAGGCGTCAATCAAGCAGGCGGAGGGTGCGGCTCGTGCCAAGACCATGATCGCCAATGCCGACTCAGACGTCATCAAGCTAGTGGGCTTTGCTGAGGCGGAAAAGACCCAGAAGATCGGCACAGCTGAGGCGAGCGTCATTAAACAGAAGGCCGACGCCATAAGCTCAGACAGTTACGTCGCGATAGAGGTAGCCCGCGCCTTGGCCAGCAGCGAACAGCGGCTCGTTCCTGATATCGTCGCTTCGGGCGCTGCCGGGGCAGGTTCAACCCTGGTGGAGATGTTGATGGCCTCGATCGTAAAGGACCAGATAAAGCCCGGGAACAGGGGTCACGGACCTTAATAATGGCATATCTCGGACGGGTCCGCCGCCGCTGGCGGGCCCGATCTCCGTGCAATTACTTTGTAGAAAAATTACGGCTGCAGGTTTTCACGTACCCAAGGAAGTGCTAAAGTTGAATCGCCTTCCTGATTTTGCGCCATTGCCCGAATTCGGTCGATGTACCAAGCTATCTCCATAATCGGACCACGATTCCCGTAGCGCCCAGAACGGTCTGCGCGACAGTCGTCGGATTGGCAGCAACGCCCAAACCATTCTGGCCGTTCACTGTTGCCTTGAGCAGTACTCATCCGAAACATGAAGGTGATTGTCATTCAATTCAGGGCGCACCGGACTAGGGTGCGTTTGCGAAATCGGTACTTTCTTGCGCACGTTTTCGATTCACATCAATTCGGGTGAATCTGTCATTGTTCGTTCCAAAATTCAGCGACCCATTCGATTAAGTCTTTGCACCCATGGGTGAGCATTCAGGTTCCGCACTAAGCTTCGAGTCCTCTTCGGAATTCCGTCGTTGGCTGGAGGAAAATCATGCCCAGTCATCTGGCCTTTTGCTACGATTCTACAAAAAAGGTTCGGGCAAACAGAAACTCACCCATGCAGCCGCTTTGGACGAAGCACTGTGTTTCGGTTGGATAGACGGCCAATTAAAGCCTTTTGATCATCAATCATGGATACAGAGATTCACACCGCGACGGCGCAAGAGTAGATGGTCGAAGGTAAACACGCATCATGTCGAACGTCTTGTTGCAGCCGGGGTAATGACCCAGGCCGGAATGAAGGCCGTTGAAGAGGCAAAATCCGACGGTCGATGGGATGCCGCCTACGCATCGCCGCGAAACGCCCGGCCCCCTGAGGATTTTTTGCACGAGCTGAGCAAAAACAGGAGGGCCGAGAAACATTTCGAAAGCCTAAATAGAGCAAACGTATACTCGATCGTCTATCGCTTGCAAACGGCGAAGAAGCCAGAGACCCGGGAGAAACGAATGAAACTGATTCTCGCGATGATGGACAAGGGCCAAAGATTTCACCCCTAAAGCGCAGAGTCGGTGCATGCAACCGTTGGCTACGGTGGGCGTTTGTCGAGTCGGCATGGAACGTCATTAAGTGCTCTCCGTACCTCGGCGCCATCTACAATCGCAATCAAGCTCGAGGTAAGAAGGCCAATGTTGCGATCATCATTGTTGCGCGTCGCATGTGCCATATTGCATGGCCTCTTCTGATCGAAAAACGAGATTTTAGCGGTACGGAGAAGAGGAATGGCGCCAATCGTGTTCTTGGCTGGAAAACGCTCAAGGCCTCGCAGGGCGTTTCGCACCCGATCCCCAATCCCTAAGGCAGGGTAGAACTGGAATGCTAACGCGGGGCCGGCCGTTCCGACATTTCCGTTGGTTGCTGCATGATAACATCGAGCGCTATCACGAAGCCGAAAATGACCGTAAAGAAGTCGATCGTTAAAGCCGTGATGTAGGCTGCGGCACTGTATGGCAGGCCTCCTAAAACGTAGCCAAGCATCGCTAGCGTCACAGCGGAGCCGAGTACAACGAAGACCGCGAATATTGGGGGCGGCGGTCCCTTGCCGACCACCTTGCGGCGTCGCCACGGATAGGTGACCTGAAGAGACAGCATCGGTAACGCGAAAAGTACACTGGAGACTCGCCAAATCCACATTTCCTGAACGTCGTAGAGCGCAAATAGCGCCGGCAGCAGCGCACCCGCCGTCAGCACGAAGATGTAGGTCATGACCGTTTTCGCGAGGTACCTGTCGAGCAGGGACAACTTCGCTCCAGCGGCCGGCCGGACGGCCAACAAGAGCGCCGAGAACCCGGCGAACGTGATCATCAGGCCAGCCAATGTGTACAAAAATGTCTCACCTTTGAATTCCATGTTTTCGCTCAGTCTTTCGATCAAAACTTTAACGCCCTTCAGCTTGTGTTAAAGACCGATTTGCTTCACCAATCAATAATCGATCCGGCACGGAAACAGTGCCGAGGCCGGCCTCGAATGCCGCTAGGCGACCGAAAGCGCCTTGCGCACAATAGGAGCAACTCGGGTGCCGAGGATCTCAATGGCGCGCATCATCTTGCTGTGCGATATCGATGCCACGGTCATCTGGAAGTTGAGGCGGGAGATGCCGCCCAGGGCCTCGTTCACGGAGAGAACCTTCTCGGCAACCTCATTGGCCTCGCCGACCAGCAGGGCCCCTGAGGGGCTGCGCGCACGGTCGAACTGGGCGCGTGTGGTCGGCGGCCAGCCGCGTTCCTTGCCGATTTCCGTGAAAGCGCGGGCATAGCCCGGGAAGAAGTCGTCAGCGGCCTGCTGGGAGGAGTCACCGAGGAAGCCGATGGAGTGAATGCCGACCTTCAGCTTCTTGACGTCGTGGCCGGACCGAACACCGGCTTCACGATAAAGGTCAATCAGGGGCCGGAACCTGCGGTGTTCGCCTCCGATGATCGCGACCATCAGGGGAAGGCCCAGGGTGCCGGCTCGAACGAAGGAACTTGGCGTGCCGCCGACTCCGAGCCAGATCGGCATCGGGTTCTGCAACGGTCGCGGATACACGGCCTGCCCATCGAGCGCGGGACGGTGACGCCCTGACCAGTGAACGCGCGTGCTTTCGCGGATTTTCAGAAGCAGATCGAGCTTTTCCGAGAACAGGGAATCATAGTCCTTGAGGTCGAGGCCAAACAAGGGAAAGGCCTCGGTGAAGGAACCGCGACCTGCGACGATTTCCGCCCTGCCTTCCGAAAGCAGGTCAAGGGTGGCGAATTCCTGGAAGACTCGGACAGGGTCGGCTGCGCTCAGCACCGTCACTGCGCTGGTCAGGCGGATGCGCTTGGTGCGCGTCGCGGCGGCCCCGAGGATGACCGCGGGTGCGGAGTCGAGATATTCGCTGCGATGGTGTTCGCCAATGCCGAAGGCATCGAGGCCCACCTGATCGGCAAGTTCGATCTCCTCCACCAAGTGACGCAGGCGCTCGGAGGGGCTGACAGTCGCCCCGGCCAGAGGATCCGAAACCGCAGCCGCGAAACTGTCGATGCCGAGCTGCATTCAGGCCTCCATTTTGGCCAGGAAAATCCCGGAGAAGGCGTGACGCGCGCGGAAGAACACCGTCAGCCAAAGTGCCGTTGCAACAAGAGCCAGGGGCAAACCCTCGGGCGCCATCAGGCAATGAAACAGGAGAATATTCACGATGACTGGCCCGAGCAGCACCAAGGCCACGGAGACATAGCGGTTGATCAGCAGGAGCGCACCGGCGATCGCCTGCAGGAGAAAAATCGCGACGAGATAGTGCGATACAAACAATGTGCCGAGGAATTGCCCCGCCAGACCGGAGGGCGGCGGCATGGGGATGAAATGGAAGAAACCATTCAACCCGAAGGTGAGGAATAGAAGCCCGAGGAGGATCCGTGCGATATTGGCGATGATTTTCATGGGATTGGTTTTTGCGATTAAACGACTATTGATGGCTAAACAACAATAGTAGTTTATCTCGAAACGACAAGTGTTGTTTTGTTGATTTTCTCTCTTGTCGTGATACAAAGGAGTTATGCCAATTTCAGATTGTGACGTGCGCGATCCGCGCATGCGGCGCACGCGAAATCTTCTCCACGAGGCATTGCTCAAGCTAATGCACAGCAAGAGCTTCGACGATATTTCCGTCCAAGACATCACTGAAACCGCCACGGTTAATCGGGCGACTTTCTACGACCATTACACGGACAAGTATGCGCTCCTGGAGGCCATGGTTGCCGGGCGCTTCCACAAACTGCTCGACGAGCGAAAGGTCAGCTATGATGGGTCCTGTGCTTCGGCCGCGGCCCCGATTGCCCTGGCAGCGTGCGACTATCTGCGTGAATTCCACTCGAGCCAGGATGCATGTCAGAAACAGACCGCATTCGAGCCGCTGATCGACGCGGCAATTATCAAAGCGATTCGCCGCGTTCTCCTAGGCGGCGTAGCCCAGACGTCGTCCGCGTCCCATTTTCAGCCTGAGATGATTGCGACGACGGCGAGTTGGGCGATATACGGTGCCGTCAAGCAGTGGTTCAACACCGCCGACCGTTGCCCCGCCGAGGCAATTGTGCCCACCATCCTCAGACTGGTGACACCTATTCTGGAGGGTTCGAGGCGCACCATCAAGGCGGCCCCGATAGGCCCGCTCAGCGCAGTACCAGAACAATGATTACAATGAGTAGAATGAGGCCGGCTCCGCCGCCAATATATATGGCGCTGGCCAGCACAGGGGTGAATAGGAGGTGCATAATGTATCTTTGGTTTTTGATGACAACGGATTCGGCATCATTATTTCCGCCACAATACGCGGCGGGTCGTCCCAACGATATGGGTCCTTAACCTACCGCGGCGAAATTGAACGAGCCCCTTACAACAGGGATCAGACCTTCGTTCGGGACTGGGGTTCTCGCCTAAACGGGGAAAGATCGATCGATCCCGGGGCCAACGAAACCGTTCTCCGCACGTATCGTACCACCACTAAATTCCAGGATGGCAATTCGTCACAGAGACGGCAGTGCGGGGGATGCCAATTACGGTGCCATTGGCTCCGGGTATTCCGGCTACCGAAGGCCCGAGCCTTCAATCGAGGCCGCAATTATCAGGGCATTGGGGTCGGCGAGACGCGTGCTGAACGTGGGCGCCGGAGCCGGCTCGTATGAACCGGTCGACCGGGAGGTCGTGGCGGTCGAGCCCTCGGCTTCGATGCGATCCCAGCGTCCCGCGCATCTGCCCGGCGCCGTGGACGCGACAGCAGAGAATTTGCCCTTTCCCGACGCGTCCTTTGACGCGAGCATGGCGACGTTCACCGTCCACCAATGGACGGATTTGGCCGCCGGGCTAACCGAAATGCGCCGGGTAACCCGCGGACCCATCCTGGTGCTTACGTGTGACCCCGCGAAGGTGCAGCACTTTTGGCTGAATGATTTTGCCCCTCAAGTGCTTGCGACCGAGGCCCGCAGGTATCCCAGCTTGGACGTCATCGGATCCACATTGGCAGGGTCGTTCGAGGTGATTTCCGTTCCCATTCCGCTGAACTGCCGGGACGGCTTCAACGAGGCCTATTACGGCCGACCGGAGAAGCTCCTCGACGAAGGCGCCCGGTTGGCCTGCTCCGCATGGAGCTTTGTGGATCAGCCGACGAGTTCAGGATACGTGGAGGCATTGCGGAGCGAGATTCAAAGCGGGAGGTGGGACTCGAAATTCGGCGCGTTGAGGCAGCAACCCGAGTACGATGGCTCGCTGAGACTTGTCGTGGCGAATCCCTAGACGCCGCGGGCTGGGGGCCCGCTAAGCATTGCCTTCCCTTTCGGGCGCCGCAACCATGGGGCGGGCTTCAATGACACCGGACACCACCCCTGACGGTACGCCTCCCAGCCAGCGCGCGCTCGCCGCCATCGTGTTTACTGACGTCGTCAGCTTCAGCGCGCGCATGCACGCAGACGAGGTGCAGACACTGGCGCTGCTCCAGCGGGACTTTGCCGAGATGCGGCGCCTATGCACCGAGCACGAGGGCAACGTCCTCAAGACGACAGGGGACGGGCTGCTGCTCACCTTTACGAGCGCGGTGCAGGCCGTCGCGTGCGCCCTTGCCATGCAGCGCCAGTTTGCGGCGGAAGCCAAGGACCCGGGAGGAAGCAATGCCCTGCAGCATCGCATCGGGATCCACCTCGGCGACGTCCTCATGCAGGACAAGGACGTGATGGGTGACGGCGTGAACATCGCGGCCCGCCTCCAGTCCGAGGCCGAACCGGGCGGCATCTGCATCTCCCAGACCGTCTACGACGTGGTGAAGAACAAGATCCAGATGCAGGCGGTGAGCCTTGGGGCGCGTGACTTGAAGAATATTGCCCAAGCCATGCCGGTCTACCGGCTTCTCCTTGAGGCGCACGGCATCAACCCCGGGGGGAAGGGCGTCCCCATGGGCAGAGGGGGACAGGGCAGGTCGCGGCGCAATCTCTGGAAAGTCTCGGGGAGCATCGCGGGGGTTGTGGCAATCGCCGCGTTTCTCTTCTTCAGATCCCGGCCTACGCCGGCGAGCCCGGCGCCTTCGATCGCGGTGGCCCCGACACCGGTTCCGACGGCCGTGGCGGCCCCGACCCCGCTTCCCACCATTGAGCCCAAGGCGCCGGACATAGCCCGGGACCTCGCGGACGAGGATACCAGGAGAAAAGATGCGTTTGCCGACCTGCACGCGCTGTATCTCGACAAATACGACTTCAACGGGCTGGTCGTGGCGTTGCGGGACAAGGGCGAGATAGCGACCGCGCCTCCGGAATTGAAGCAGACGCTTCGGTCCGCGGAGCAGCTGGTCCGGCTGAAGTCCTGGCTGGAGACCACGCTGAGGCACTATGACAGCGACCATCCGCTGCTTTCCTCCGACCTGTCCGGGGACGCGACCAAGGATGTGGGCGTGTACCTGGCCGCCGACGAACGGATTGTCTTCATGGAGTCGGGAAATCCGGTGGCCCGGGATTGGGCCGACATCAAGCCGGCGGAAATGGGGGCCATCATCGTCGGCGCGTTCCAAGCGGCGAAGGACAAGCGGCGCCTCCCGATCCTGGCTGCCCTGACATTTGCGCGGCTTTATGCGCTGCCGCAGATGCCAAAGGCGCTGGCTTTGGCGAGGAGTCATGACGAGTCGGCGGTCGGAAAGTAGACCGCGAGTCCCCGATGCGCCCCCATGCCGAAAGGTGTCCGTCGCTCCTTCGTCTCTCGGTCATGGCCCTTGCATTCCCTCTGGCCCTTGTCGGCCAGGACCCGCGCTCGCCCGAATACGCGGCCGTCCAGGATAGGTTGGCGCAAGGCTGGAACACCTGGGACGTCTCCAGCGTCGCCGGCCAGGTGCTGCTCCCGGATGGGTTCACCCTAAGGGTGGAGCTGGCGAACAGCTCGGCGTTGAACGCCGAGGCCTTCCTCGCCGCCATGCAGATCGGTCGCCAGGGCAAGACTGATGAGAAGGTCACCCCTGGTCCCCACACGTGGAATGGGAGCTTCACGGAGCTGAGGCTGTCCTGGCGCGGGCACGACCTGCTCCTCCAGACGGCTCATGACGGACAGGACCTCGTCATGCTGGCCACGCCGTTGGCCTCAAAGAGCTCCATGCCCGCAATCCTGGTCATCTCCACGGGGGTCCTTTGGAACCGAACCGGCTACGCGGTGAGGGACGGTGACCACATCGACTTCAATAAGGACGGGCGCAGGCTGCCGGTTTTCTGGACAGGCCGGGAACAGGCCGTCTCAGCGCTGCCGGTCGCCACGCCGTATTTCGCGACATCCCTGCGCGAGGCCGTCGGGGTGAGCACGGGACGGCCGCGGTCTGTGGAGGAGATCCAGGCGGTCCTGGCCCGCGAGCGACCTCCCGGGTCCGGTTCGTCGCAGGCCATCGAGAGCGTCATGGGGTGGGACACGCTCTACGATCCGACCCGCGCCCGCGTCCTGTCTCCCGTGAGCCGCCAGTGGTCCACGGGGTGGGGCGGGTATGTCCTCTTTGAATGGGACACTTTCTTCGCGGCCGACCTCGCCGCGGTCGGGGACCGGGACTTGGCCTACGCGAATGTCGTCGAGGTCCTCAATGAGGCGGCGCCTGCCGGCTTCGTCCCCAATTATGCCCGACCCAACGGCTGGAAGAGCTTCGACCGCTCCGAGCCCCCTGTGGGGGCGATCACCGTTCTTGGCCTCTACCAAAAATTTCACGACGCTTGGTTCCTGCGCGACACTTTCGAGCCGCTGCTTCGATGGAATCGCTGGTGGGACCAGAATAGAAACAGCGACGGGTACCTCGTCTGGGGCACGGACGCGGGGAACAGGCCCCAGAATCCCGATGATCCCTCCGTGGGTACGCTCCAAGGGGCAAAGTATGAATCCGGCCTCGACAACAGCCCGATGTACGACGGCGCCCCCATGGACCGCGGGACAGGCCGGATGCGGTTGGCCGACGTCGGCCTGATGGGCCTGTATATTGCGGACTGCAAGGCCCTGGCCCAGGTCGCCCGGGTCCTGGGAAAAACCAGCGAGGCGCAGGAACTGGTCCACCGAGGCGAGACCTACAGCGTCCGTCTTCAAACATTGTGGGACGAGAAGACGGGGATGTTCCTCAACAAGGATCTCGATTCCGGCGCATCGAGCTCGCGGCTGTCGCCCACCAACTTCTACCCGATGCTGGCCGGCGTGCCATCGGCCCGGCAGGCGGACCGGATGGTCAGGGAACACCTGCTCAATCCGAAGGAGTTCTGGGGTCAATGGGTGATCCCTTCGATTTCCCGGTCCGATGCGGCCTTTCGCGATCAGGATTACTGGCGGGGCAGGATCTGGGGACCCATGAACTACCTCGTTTACCTCGGGCTCCGGAACTACGACGAGCCCCTGGCGCGCAGGGAGCTGGCCGAGAAGTCATGGGCCCTTTTCAACAAGGAGTGGACGGAAAAGGGGCATGTCCATGAGAACTACAACGCCTTGACGGGGGAGGGCGACGACGTGAGCAGCAGCGAGCGCTATTACCATTGGGGCGCCCTGCTTGCGCTCATCGACTCCATGGACGACGTCCCTGGGGCGCCCCAAGGCGCCAAATAGGGGAGATGCCGTTGCGATAATCGCGCGGGCTCGTATGGTCCGCGATCATGCCTGAATCGCCAACCAAGGAAACAAGAGTCGCCGTCGTCACCGGATCGAGTCGCGGGCTTGGGGCCGCAACCGCCAAGCGCCTGGCCCGTGAGGGCTTCTTCGTGGTCATCAACTATGTGAAGTCGAAGGATGCCGGGACCCAGGTCCTCAGCGAGGTCAAGCAGGCGGGCGGAGAGGGGGTCCTCGTCCCGGGTGACGTGAGCACGCTGGCGGGCATCAACGCATTCCTCGAGAGGGTCGACGAGGCGCTGAAGGCCAGCGGCCTCCCGGCGGCATTCGACGTCCTGGTCGCCAACGCGGGCGTCCTGATCTCAAAGCCGTTCTCGGAGATGACGGAGGCAGAGTTCGATTCCCTCTTCGACACCAACGTGAAGGGCGTCTTTTTCCTCATCCAGAAGTCGCTTCCCCGGATTCGCGACAACGGACGCATCATCACGCTGAGCTCGGGGCTGAGCCGCTACGCAAACCCCCTTTTCACCGCCTATTCGGCCACCAAGGGTGCCATCGACGTGATGACGCGCAACCTGGCCGCGGAACTCGGGGTCCGCGGCATCACCGTGAACGCGCTCGCCCCGGGAGCCATCGACACGGACATGAACGCGGGGTGGATACGCGCGGAGCCCGGGCGCTCCATGCTTCTGGGGCGCCAGTCGATAAAGAGGATCGGGATGGCGCCCGAGATTGCGGATGCCATCGCATTCCTCGCAGGCTCGGATAGCCGCTGGATCACCGGGCAACGGATTGAGGCGAGCGGCGGATCGTCCCTTTGAGCCCGGGGTCACCCGCCTGCGCCTTCGTGCGGCCGTCTACCTCGGCGACGCGGGCTTTCACGATTCTCCTTATGAGCGAGACCGGCAGCCGTCGGCTGATGGGGAATTGAATGGTCCCGGTGGACGTGGCGTAGCCCTTCAGTTCGCCCCTGAATTTTTCAATGATTGTCGCCTTGGGGAAGAGGCTGACGTGGCGGTCGAAGGCGGCGAACCACAGCAGCACGCCCTTGTACTCGATTGCGGGAATCCGGTAGCTGATCGTCTCAACTGCCGTGGCCGGCACGGCGGACCGTATCACCGCCCGCATCCGCTCCAGCGCACGGCGCGCGGGCTCCGGCGCCGCGGCGACGTAGTCGTCGACGGTTGCCGAAGCCCCTTTGCGCGTGGCCTTCGGTCCGCTCATCCTGGGCTTCGCCTTCCTCATCATGAATGCGCCGGGTTATCGCTTGGCGTATTCGTCGTGGCGCCGCCACCACTGGAAGGGCGGCGTCTGCGGCCATCCCGCCGGGGAATCCTCCCCTTTCTCCTGGCGGCCATACGGCGTCACGTCGAGGAAGGTCCAGACGCTTCCCAGGGCCTCCACGCCGCGTCCGTCCGTGAAATAGGTCCTGTATACCTTGTCGCCGTTCCGGATGAAGACGCTGAGGCCGAAGGTCTCACCCTGCTTGGTGCTGAGGCCAAAGTCGGCGTTGAAGTCACTGCCCGCGGAGGAGTACCAGGGAAACGTCCAGCCCATCCGCTTCCTGAAGGCCAGCAGCCGTGCCAAAGGGCCGACGGACACCGCGCAGAAGGAGGTGTCGCGCGCGTGGAAATGGGCCAGGTGTCCCACCTGGTCCATGCACATCGAGCACCCTGGGCACCCCGACGATGGCCAGCCACCGACGCCCGGGGCGTACATGAAATGATAGAGGATGAGCTGGCGTCGCCGCTCGAACATGTCGAGCAAGCTGAGCTTTCCCCTGGGCCCCTTGAAAACGTAGGGCTTGTCGATCAGGACCATCGGCAGGCGGCGCCGCCTTGCGGCGAGGGCGTCGAGCCTGCGCGTCGAGGCCTTCTCCTCCCTGAGCAATGTCCTGCGGGCTGCACTCCAGGCGCCTCGGGAGACAATCCTCGGCAGGGCAATGGGCTTCACGGAACGGTTCTTGGATGTCTTCATGGCCATGGGGATTGGGTTGGGGATCCGACCGGGAAACGGCTAGTGCACAAGTTCGTCCCGGGCAAATCGTCGTTTCACGGCTTCGACCGGGAAATTCCCCGTTGAGTTCGCCCCGATTCGGGAAAAACTTGCCCGCGATGACCCTCAAGACGGTGAACCTGGGAATCACCGCGGCGCTCCTTCTCCTTTCCGCGGCGGCCGCAGCCGCCGCGGGCGCACAGGCGACCGTCAACGGGCACTCCCTCTATTATTTGATTCGAGGCAGCGGCCCGCCTTTGCTGCTCCTTCACGGTGGGGGAAACAATGTCCTGCGCTCGTGGACGAGGCAGATCGCCGACTTCTCTCCCACGCACGAGGTGATTGCGCCCGAGCAGACCGGCAACGGGCATACTGCGGACGTCGAGGGCCCGTTCTCGTATGCGAACATGACGGAGGACACCGCGGCGCTCCTCCAGCAGCTCCATCTCAAGGCGGTGGACGTCATCGGATGGAGCGACGGCGGCATCATCGCCCTCATGCTCGCCGTCCGGCACCCGGACCTCGTACGCCGCGTGGTGGCCACGGGCGCGAACACCGACCCGAGCGGTCTGGCAGGCGACGGTGTCGGCTGGTTGAGAATGGCACCCGCCGCCAGCCTCATGTCCTCCGATATCCTCATGGACTACGATGCGGTGTCCCCGGACGGTCCTGCGCACGCGCTCGTCGTGGATGAAAAGCTCAAGCAGCTCTGGATGACCCATCCGGTGCCGTCGGAGCTCTCGATGGAGCTCTTGCACACGGTCCGGGCGCGGGTCCTCGTGATGGCGGGAGACCACGACGGCATTTCCCTTGAGCACACGCTGCAGATCTACCGCGCACTGCCGCATGCCGAGCTGTGGATCCTCCCGAACACAGGCCACGATACGTTCCAGAGCCGCCCCGACTGGACGGACCCCTATGTCCTGAAGTTCCTGGGCGAACCCTAGGCGCGGAAGCGGCCGTCGGGTTACTCGGAACGCCGCCGGTATTCCCGGGCGAAAGAATCCAGGTCCGAGGCGGGGATCTCGGAGACCGCGAGGAAATGGAGGCCGCCGTGTGTCCAGGCCTGAGCGTTGTATCCCTTCTCGCTCGCCGTGTCCGGCAGGCGGATGGAATCCCCGGCGGCCCAGACGAAGAGGTTGATGACGTGAAGTTTCCGGCGGAAAACGAGCGCCGCAGCGTTGTGTCCGTCGATCTGGTCCAGCCGGCCTCCCGCAAGCGGGAATCCGACGTCAGCCAGGTCGATGACCGGCGGTGCAAAGTCTACCTTTCCCTCAAACCAGGGCTTCACCGTGTGCCGGTCCGTCGAGACCACGTCCTCCAGGTGATTGGCCTGCAGCGAGCGCACGTGTTCGGCGAACGCCTCGTTGACGACGAGGCGCGACTGGGCGCGGTGCTCGCCCCAGGCATTCCCCAGGAACAGGGCCACAGCCAGCGAAGCCGCGACCAGCGCCAGGTTCCAGCGCTGCCCGGGGAAACGCGCGACCTTTGCACGCTCGACAGGCGGGACCCAGGCCTGCAGCGAGGCGCGGATACTTGTTCGAAGCTCAGCTGAGGCCGTAAAGCGCGGCACCGCATCGCGCACCCGCGACCGCAGGGCCACGATGGCCTCCGCGCGCGCCCTGCAGGCGGGGCAGGCCTTGAGGTGACCCTCGACCTCGAGGTGCCGAACAAGGTCGAGCTCGCCGTCGACATAGGCGTGGAGGAGCGGGGCGCAGTCGGTGCAGTTCATGGGCGTGGGTCCCTGCCGAGCGCCGTGATGTCCCTCTGCAGCCTGGAGCGTCCCCGCGCCAGGCGGGACATCACGGTGCCGAGCGGGATGTCGGCGACGGTTGCGATCTCGCGGTAGGAGAGTCCCTCCACGTCGTGGAGGACAATCACCTCGCGGTATTCTCTGGGCAGCCCTTCAAGGGCGACACGAAGCAGGTCAGCTTTGGCCTCCCTCCAGGATTGCGCGTTCGCCTCGGCCGCGTCGTCGGGAGTCCCATGCAGCTCCTCCTCGAAGGCCACCTCCTTCGGGTCGCGCTTTCCCTGGCGAAGCCGGGAATAGCACACGTTCCTCACGATGGTCAGGAACCAGGCGCGACCCTCCGAGCCCCGGAAGCTCCCGAACGCGCGGATGGCCCGGATGGAGGCGTCCTGCACCGCGTCCTCGGCGTCATGCGGGTTCCTCAGCAGCCAGCAGGCGAGGTTGTAGGCGGAATCCAAATGCGGGAGCATCAGCTGTTCAAATGTCGACGTCTCTGTGGGAACGGAGGCCTCCATTGAAGTGATAACGCCGCAGGGGGTCGGTTTATTCCCGGTCGGCGCAAAAAACGCCTTTTATCCGGAGCGGGGAATATTCCCCCGCCTGGCGGCGTATTCAACGGCAAAGGCGCCATGCGCCCCTTCATAAACCTCAATCCGCATCCTCATGAACGACCATATCCTCCACGACCCCAACAGCGACGGAATCGACCGCAAGGGCTTCCTCAAGTGCATGGCCTGGGCCGGCACCGGGGTGCTTTGGACCCTGGGCGGCGGCGTCCTGACCTCGCGCGTGCTCGGCCAGACGCCCGCGCTCGACCTGGCCGCCTCCACGCCCGGGACGCTCAACTTCGTCCAGATCAGCGACAGTCACATCGGGTTCAGCAAGCCCGCCAACAAGGATGTCACCGCCACGTTCCGCGAGGCCGTCTCGCGGATCAATGCGCTTGCCGTGGCCCCTGAATTCCTGATCCACACGGGCGACCTCACGCACCTCGCCGAGGAGGACGAATTCGACGGCCTCGACCAAATGCTGAGGGACTGCCGGACCAAGCAGGTCTTCTACGTCCCGGGAGAGCACGACATCCTGAACGACAACGGCGCCGCCTACCTGCGGCGCTTCGGCAAGGGCACGCGTGGCTCGGGATGGTACAGCTTCGACCAGAAGGGCGTGCATTTCGTCGCCCTGGTCAACGTGGCCGGGATCAGCGAGGGCGGCCTCGGCGTCATGGGCGACGAGCAGCTCGACTGGCTAGCGAAAGACCTCGCGCCGCTCTCGTCCGAGACACCGGTCGTCGTCTTCGCGCATGTGCCCCTCTGGATGGTCTATCCGAAGTGGGGGTGGGGAACGGACGACGGCGCCAAGGCCCTGACGCTTCTCAGGCGCTTCGGCTCGGTGACGGTGCTGAACGGCCACATCCACCAGGTGGTGCAGAAGGTCGAGGGGAACATCACCTTCCACACCGCGCGGTCGACAGCCTTCCCGCAGCCGGAGCCGGGCATGGCCCCGAAGCCGGGCCCGATGCTCGTCGATGCGCCCAAACTCCGGTCCTTCCTGGGCCTCACGAGCGTCTCCTACGTCGAGAGCCATCCCACGCTGGCCATCGTGGATTCAACCCTCGCCCCGTCTTGAACGATGGACAGCGACATGTGGCCCAGGATTCACGGGGCGGCCGTGCACTTCCCGATTGCGCTGGTGCTCCTCGCGTTTGCGTTCGAGGCTGCCGGATATCTCTTTCCGCGCCTGGCGGGACGCCTGGGTCTGGGCGCCGCGGGCTTCTGGGCCATGCTGGCGGGTGCCGCGGGAACTGTGCCGGCTGTGGTCTCCGGGCTCGTCATGACCCGTGGAACCGTCCTCGGGCATGACGCACTCCGGCGGCACCATCTCTTTGCCTGGCCAGCCTTTGCCCTGATCATGGGCGCCGCGGCGTGGCGGCTCCTGCACGGGGCCTCCCAGGTCGACCGGCCCCCGTTGGGCTATGTCCTTGCGGTCGGCGTCGCCGCCGTCCTCGTTTCCGCAGCCGGTTATTGGGGCGGGGAATTGATCATCGGACCCTAGGCATGGACCTGGACTCTTCCCCTCGTTTCCCCTTGAACCCACGCGCCCGGGTGGCCGTCGCCATGCTTGTATCGACTGTCGCCCTGGGATGGGCCTACGGCCTCTCTGTCTCCTTGCGCCATCGGGCCGCGCAGGCGTCGCACCAGCTGGCCACGCCCGAGGATTGGTTTGACCAGGCTTCGCCACGTTCGGCCCCCCTTGTCGCCCAGGGGCGCGCCGCGTTCCTTTCCAGCTGCGCCCACTGCCATGCGGCGGATGCGACGGGCGACGAGGGGCCCGACCTCCATGGCCTGGAGGCGAGCGACCGCTACATCTCCAACACCATCCTGCGTGGCATCAAGGGAGAGATGCCCTCGTTCAAGAAGAAGCTGGGAGCCGCCGATGTCGGCAAACTGACCGCCTACCTGCGCTCGCTGTCCCCGGATTAGCCGGGCGTGATTCCGCTGTCGCCTAAGCGCGCGGGGTGTCCATGATCGGCGGGCCCCCATGAAGCTCCTTCTTGGCCTGGCCGGCGCCCTTATATTGATGCCCTTGATGGCCTCGGCGGACGAGGCCAAGGGAGATCCCGAGGCAAAGGCCGTCGCGACGCGTCCGGCCGCGGACCGTCCGCCACGTCCTCCCATTGTGCTGGGCGCGGACGACAAGGCGGTGTTCGCGCCGCCCCCGGATACGATCTTCATGGCCCGCCCGGGCATTCCGCATGGAAAGATCGAGATGGTGTCCTATGTCTCCACGACCGTGGGAACGACCCGGAAAATGATGGTCTACACGCCGCCGGGGTATTCTCCGGACAGGCGATATCCCGTCGTCTACCTGCTCCACGGCATCGGCGGCGACGAGACCGAATGGGAGCGCTACGTCCATCCGGAGGTGCTCTTTGACAACCTCATCGCGGACGGCGCGATGGTGCCGATGATCGCCGTCTTTCCCAACGGCCGCGCCGAATCCAACGACAGGGCCGAGGGCGATATCTTCGCCCATATGAAGGCCTTCGCTAATTTCGAGGGCGACCTGCTCCACGATGTCGTTCCCTTCATCGATGCGCACTACGCCTCGTTGACGGATCCCGGGCACCGCGCCCTTGCCGGCCTCTCGATGGGAGGCGGGCAGTCCTTGAATTTCGGGCTGACCCACCTCGACACGTTTTCCTGGGTGGGCGCGTTCTCGGCCGCCCCGAACGCAAAGGCCCCTCAGGAGCTGATTCCCGACCCTGCGGCAACATCCCGGAAGCTGAAGCTCCTTTGGGTTTCGTGCGGAAATCGGGATGGGCTCATCTATATCGGCCAGGGATTCCATGCCTACCTCAAGGCGAAGGGCATCGCCCATATCTGGCAGGTGGATTCCAACGCGCACGACACGCCGGAGTGGAAGAACAGCCTCTATCTCTTTTCGCAGAGGATCTTTCGCTGAATTGATTCCCGCCCGCGAAAAGACCTCGCGAGAACGCAACCTTGAGCTGTTGCGCCGCATCGCGCACGATGGGCCGCGTGACTCCCGCGCAATCGAAGGACCCGCTCCACGGCGTCACGCTGGAGAAGCTGCTCACCGAACTCGTTGCCCACTACGGATGGCGCGAGCTCGGCCGGCGCGTGGAGATCCGCTGCTTCCTCTTTGATCCGAGCATCAAGTCGAGCCTCGCGTTCCTTCGCAAGAATCCGTGGGCTCGCACGAAGGTGGAGGAAATTTTCATCGGGCTGAAAAAAGAGCCGTAGAAATTTCCGAACCACTCGCGGGGTGCGGTGTCCGAGAAAGCGTTGAGCGCACTGGCAGAAGCCCTCCAACGATTTGACCCGCCTTGGATCAAGGTCGGGAGGATTTTTCGGCGCCTGTGCTTCCTGCGCGCCGAGGGACTCCTTGCCGAGGCCCAGCGCGTTGAGGATGAGGAATTCACGGAGGCTGCCGCGCGCGCCCGCGAATGCGCATCCTCCGAGTTTGAGGCCGAGTCGATTCTGCAAGCGCTGCTGACCGAGGAAAAGGAGCGAGTGGCGGACGCGATCGCGTTTGCCGAGATCCTGGTGCCGATGCTTGCGGAGCGACTTGCCGCCAATGCCGGTCCGATCCGGTCCGCGGCCCACGTCGCCCAGAAGGCGCGTGCCAGCGCACCCGCCCAGGCGAAGGACATTGCTGACTTTATTGACGACATGCTGAGGCAGGACAAGAGCGCCTGACGAGGCATGCCACTTAACCACAACCCCTTAGATTACCTTTATGACAACGACAACTCTCGAAAAACAGACCACCGCCGCTCCCATCCAGACGCTGGCAGCTCGTCCCGCCCCCCTGAAATCCAACGTCCTTCTCATCGGCCTCGACCTTGGCACCAACAAGTCCTGCATCCTCGCCGGACCCTCGAACTCGACAGATATCACCGTCAGCAAGGTCGTCCCCTCCGTTGTCGGCTACGTGAAGGACGGCATTGTCGACGGGATCATCACGGGCAACGCCCGCGTCCTCTATGGTGAGGAGGCCCTCGAGCAGATGCTGCATGTCGAGCTTGTTGCCCCGCTGGCGGAAGGCATCATCACGCACCCGGACTCCGCGCGCGACTTCATGCAGCACATCCGCCTGCTTGCCGACCCGTCGGGCAAGGCGGAAATCCGCGCCGTGGTCGGCGTGCCGGCCAATGCCGGCGAGCCCGCCCGCGAGGCCATCCGCCGTTCCGCCATCGGGATCTTCTCCCGCATCCTCCTGATACCAGAGCCCTTCCTCGCGGCCCTGGGGTTCAGGGACGATTCCCGGGTGAAGCAGCCGGGCTACGTCGACCCGGTCGTCAACTCGCTCTTCATCGACATTGGGGGCGGCACGAGCGACCTGTGCCTCGTCCAGGGTTATTTCCCGACCCGCGACGACCAGATCAGCATCGCCTTCGCCGGCGACGCCATCGATGGCATCCTTTTCGACGAGCTCAGCCGCACCTATCCCAACAACGGGCTGTCGCGGATCACGGTGCGCGAGATCAAGGAGACCCATGCCTACGTGGGCCCCAGCCGCAAGCCCCTCGACGTCAAGGTCGTCATCGGCGGAAAGAGCCGCACGCTCGAGCTCGGGGATGCGGTCGGCAACGCTTGCAACACGCTGATCGACAAGATCTACCCGGCGCTGACGACCCTCATCGCGTCGGCGTCGTCCGACTCGGTCGTGACGCTCCTTCAGAACATCATCATCACCGGCGGCGGCTCCCAGATACGCGGCATCGACACCGTCCTCCAGAAGCGCCTCTCAGACGACGGCTACGAGTCGCCTAAGGTCCGCCTCGCGGGCCAGGACTTCCAGAGGTACGTGGCGATTGGCGCCCTCAAGGCGGCCCGCGCCGCGCGCGAGAACCAGTGGCAGGTCCTCCTGGGCTAAAGGGAATCGTCCCGATCAGGAATCGACCCTGATCGGGAGCACGACGAAGGGCATGCTCGACAGGAAGAACCGGCGCTGGAGCGTGAAGACCGTGTGGTTGTGCAGCCAGCGGGTGAGGTTCGTCTCGTTCGTGAAGAGCAGCTGGCCGGCGAAGAAGACCTGGTTCGGGAACTCGGCTGTCGCCTCGCGCGCCAGCTTCATCACCTCGCCGGGGACGTCGTAGCCGATCGCCGTGAAGGCCTTCGAGCCGTAGCCCCTAGCCTGGACAAACTGGACGAACCGGTTTGCCTCGGCCTCGGTGTGGGCGCGCAGGTCGTCGATGTCGGCGGCGCCCTTGAAGTTTCCGGCGTCGACCGAGCCCACCTGCACGAATACGAAATTGCGGAACGTGTTTCCGAACATGCGCGGGACATTCAGGATGGTGTGAAGGCCCAGGCCGTTGAACCCATTGACGAGGATCACCGCGGTGCGCGCCTTGTGGTCAGCCTTGGGCGGCACCGCGGGCGCCTGCTTCGCCTCCGCCTCGGCCGCATCCACGATCGCATCCAGGCGCTTCAGCTGCGACCTGACGCCGTTGTAGTGGCGCTTGATGGCGAACGCCGCGCCAACGAGGACCAGCGTGCACAGGACCGTCGCCCAGCCGCCCTCGAAGAACTTGACGATTGTCAGCGAGATCAGGATCGAGGCCGTCAGGACCAAGCCGAAACCGTTGATCGCAAGCTTGCGGATCCAGGCGGGCTCCGTCTTGCGCTCCTGCCACCAGTGCCGGACCATGCCGGCCTGTGACAGCGAGAACGTGATGAACACGTTGATTGAGTAGAAGATGACGAGGAGGTCGACGCTGCCCTTGGTCGCCCACATCATCACAAAGCCGGAGGCCCCCATGAGCAGGACGCCGTTCCGGGTCACAAGGCGCTCGCTCAGGTTCGCGAACTGCGCCGGGAACCAGCGGTCGAGCGCCATGTTCGCCAGGACGCGCGGACCGTCGAGGAAGCCCGTCTGCGCCGCGATGATGAGGAGCGCCGCCTCCGAGAAGAGGGTGACGATGACAAAGGTGTTGCCGAAGCCGTGGCTCCAGTGGGCGGTCATCTGCTCGAAGAGGACCGCGTTCAGAGTCTTGTCCGGGTTGATCTGGACGTCGTAGAGCTGGTAGGCGATGAGCAGGCCCGCGACCGTGAGGGCGAGCGAGGTCCCCATGTAGACCATGGTGCGGCGGCCCGTCCGCACGCGCGGCTCTCGCAGGATCGGCAGGCCGTTGCTCACGGCCTCGATGCCGGTGTACGTGCCGGCACCCATGCTGTAGCTCTTCAGGAGGAGGGCCATCAGACCGAACCAGCCGACCGAGGCGCTGACCATGTGCACCTCGTGGCTCGTCGCCGTGGCAATGCCCGCCAGGCCCGACGAGTGCGTGACCATCGCATAGACGATCACGAAGATGTGGGTCAGTACGAAGACGCCGAAGATCGGCACCCAGATCACCACCGATTCCTTGACGCCCCGCAGGTTGATCATCGTCAGGCCGATCACACCCGCGATGCCGAAGGCGAGCTTCCAGTGCTGCGCGGAGTCCGGGAAAAGGCTGAACAGCGCGTCGGAGCCGCTGGCGACCGAGATCGTCACCGTGAGCACGTAGTCGATCAGGAGGGCGCACCCGGAGACGACACCCGTCGCGGGCGACAGGAGCTTGCTCGCCACGAGGTAGCCGCCGCCGCCCGTGGGGAAGAGCGAAATGATCTGCGAGTAGCTTGCGCAGATGGCGATGATCGTGACGACCGAGGCCAGAGCGACGAATAGGCTCAGGTGCGTGTTGCCTACTAGGGCCTTGAAGGTCTCCTCGGGACCATAGCACGAGGACGACAACCCGTCGGCGCCGAGCCCCACCCACGCGAAGAGCGCGATCAGGGAGAGGTTATGGAAGAGGTTTCGGTCCGAAAGGGACTTTTCGCGGCCGAAGACGATCGATTTTAAGGACATGGGAGGGCGCGCCTTGGGCGCTGCTGGAAAAGCGGCACCGGCCCTTGCCTAGCGGAAACTGGCGTATCAGGGCGCGTCCGCACAGAAAGACATGCCCGCGGCTCGGGTAACAAGCCTGTTTAATGCCCCTTAATGTTTTCTTAATATGCCAGCTCTCAAACCGTTGCCGTCGACTTACCAATCCATTGCTCCTGAGTACCGCCTGATGTTCTGGTCCTTGCTAAACGGATCGACCCGGGGACGCGCCGATTGCTCGGCGGCCTCCCCGGGGACCCGGTTGGAAGGGCAGACTTATACAAGCGATGGATTCGATTGAAACACGAGCGACAGCCCAAAATGGGGGCCGCCCGGGCCGAACGGAACCAAGTTCCCTCCGCGTGTCCGCGGATCGAAGTTTTGCACGAATAAGGTTAATCGCAAATCCTTCCCTTCAACGGTTTGCGCCTGTTTGATATAGTACAAGACCATCTCCTCGAACTGTTTCAGTTCGGTCTGTCGTTTCTTGCCGGATTTTGTGCTCATGTGCTGGACTCCCTTTTTGTTGTGGTTGATCTGACGTCTTGGCTGCGGCCTACCGGTCAAGGTGAGGCCATGGGTCGATGGGCACGTAGCCAAATTGGTTGAGCTCCTCGATCGCGGCGCGGGCTTCCGCGGTCCGCCCGAGAAAGGCCGCCGTGCGCGCAAAGGGATCAAGGAGGCGCCAGTCGCGGCCGGCGGTCATCCGCGGGGCAAGCATCTCCGCAGACCTTATCCAGTAGCTCCGGGCTCTGCTTGGATCGCCGGAACTTGCTGCAATCTCGCCTGCCAGAACCAACGCCCTCGCGCATTCTCCGACTTCGTCGTCCCTGGCCCCCGTCGCCTGGGACAGGACGTCGGCGGCCTTCAACGCCTGGGCCGCCGTTGCCGCCGCGTCGCCGTTCTTGACGATGAATTCAAGTCGGGCCTCAAGGTCGAGAGCGAGGAGCACGAGCGAGGCGTACTCGCGGTTTGACGGCTCATTCCCCGCTATTGCCTCCACCTGAGGCCGGGCGTCGCCAACGATGCGGAGGGCTTCAGCAATTTCGCCTTGGCGGCGGTCGAGCGTTGCCTCCGCCAGCTGGACTTCGAGGGACAAGCTCCTCCAATCCACGTTCCGTTCATCCCGCGCGACCAAGGCCTCGACCAGCTTCTTCGCTTTTGAAAGGGCCACCGTGGCGGCAGGATAGTTTCCGGTCACAAGGTCGACGTTGACCACGGCCGTGAGGGCGATGGTTTCCGTCTGGCGCCTGCTCATGGTCTTTGCGTCCGCCTGGGAGATCGACTCGAGCTGCTCCGACTGTGCTGTGTATTGTCGGAGCGCCTCTTTAAGATCGCCTTGGCGCTCCGCAATGTTCCCGAGCCACTCATGCGCGGCCGCGATCCGCGAAAGGACATCGAGGTTGCCTGGTTCCTTTAGGGCCATGCGATCGAGGATCGTGAGTTCCTCCGTGAATCCTGCCCGCGCCTTGGCAAAGTCGGCGCGAACAGTATTCAGGGAGGCTAGGTTCAGCTGGCTGTCGGCGAGCTCGAGCTGCCACTCCGGTCTGGCCGGGTCGATGACTCTTAGCAGCAAGCACGTGTCGCGATAGCGCGTGAGCCATTCGCCGGCGGCGCCAAACTCGGCCCGATCCCAATGGACGAGGCCCACGCCGAATTCAGCCTGCGCGCGCTCAAAGAGCACGTCGCCGTCCCTGGGACGCCTCTTGGCAAGGTCTGACGCACGTGCAAAGGCGCTCAGGTAGGCCTGCTCGGCATCGGCATAGCGCGCCTCCGACATTCTCACTTCTCCCACGAGTCTCAGGGCCTTTGCGCGGGAGAGCTCCGTTTTGTCGTCGAGATCGGACGGGGTGAGGGTGTTGAAATACGCCATCGCTTTGTCCGCCACGGCGTCGAGAACGTCGAGCCGGCCCACGCGATCGAGCTGCGTGTAGAGGTCGCCCAGCATGAATTTCAGGAGGTCCTCGGCCCGTTCACGCTCGGCCTGTGCCTTGGCGCGCTCCAGGACGGCCGTGTGCTCCGCGCGCGTCGCCCTCACCGCCTGCCACGTGCTGATGCCGAAGCCCGCGACAAGGGCCGCCGCGACGGATGCGATGGCCGCGAAAGCCAGGCGGTTGCGGCGGACCAGCCTTTCGAAGCGGTAGGCCCGGCTTGGCGGACGGGCGACGACAGGTTCGTTGCGCAGGTGGCGTGCGATGTCAGCCGCGAGCGCGTTCGGGGTCTCGTAGCGGCGCGCGCGGTTCTTTTCGAGGCACCGCATCACGATCCAGTCGAGATCACCCCGCAGGAGGAGCGAAAGCCGCTGCGCATCCGTGCTCCGCACACGGGCCACGTGCGCGCGATCAGAGTCCCCGAGCGTCGACAGGTTGGTCGAGGGCTTGGGCGGCTCGACCTCGCGAATGATGCGGCGTATCTCGTCGATGCCTGCGCGCAGGAGCGACTTGGGGTCGAAGGGGAGCCTTCCGGTGAGCAGCTCATAGAGGAGGACCCCGAGCGAGTAGATGTCGCTGCGGGTGTCGATGTCGATGCCGCTCAATTCAGCCTGCTCCGGGCTCATGTACGCCGGGGTCCCGATGAATTGCTCGAAGGCGGTGAACAGGGTGTGGTCGGTCAGCCTTCCGGACGTCGCCTTTGCGATGCCGAAGTCGATGACCTTGGGGACGGGCACGCCGTCATGGAGCGTGACGAGGATATTCGACGGCTTCAGGTCGCGGTGGATGATCCCCTTCTGATGCGCGTGCTGCACGGCCTGGCAGACCTCGGAGAAGAGACCGAGCCTCTGGTCGGTCGACAGGTTGTTCTTGTCGCAGAAGTCGGTGATCTTGATGCCCCGCACCAGCTCCATGACGAAGTACGGCCGGCCCGCGTCCGTCGCCCCGGCATCGAGGATCTTCGCGATGTTGGGATGGTCGAGCATCGCGAGCGCCTGGCGCTCGGCGTCGAACCGGGCGATCACCTCGCGCGTGTCCATGCCGAGCTTGATGATCTTGAGGGCGATCTGGCGCCGGACGGGCACCTCCTGATCCGCCATCCACACGACTCCGCATCCGCCTTCGCCGATTTTTTGGAGCAGCTTGTACCTGCCTATCCGGGAGCCCGAGACATCACCTTTGGCGACAGGTGACGCAGGGACCTCCTGGTCTCCCAGAGTAACGGGCACGGCGGGCCAGCGCATGAAATCCCTGGCCGATTGGTCCGCCTCGAGAAGGAGTATAATGCGGCGGCGAAGCTCCGCGTCTGCGCCGCAGGCCTCCTCGACAAAGCGAAGCCGTTCCCCCTCGGGAACGGCCAGCGCCCTGGCGAAGAGCTCCTCCTCGCTCTTGTTGGGATCAGTCATCGTGGATCACGGAAGCGGCCCTGGCAGGTCCGTGGAGGATTTTCAGGCCTACTGGAGCGTCGACGTCGCCGAGTTGTCGCGCATCCCGAGGGTCGACATCAAGTTGACGGTTATGGGATCGTTGAACGGTGTACTCCCCTGGCTTCCGATCCACTCGCGGGAATCGGCGGCCTTCTCCTCAAGCTGGCGTTGGGGTTCATCCTCCTTGATCACGACGGGGATCGGCCTTGGACCACGTTCCCCGTAGTCCGCGATGAACAGGGCGAGGAACCCTATGGAGGCCGAGAATCCGATGATATAGGAGGCGATGAGGGCGAAGGGGAGGGAATCGATGAAGGACGCAGCGACTGCCAGCAGCAAAAGGACTGCGACTGTCGCGATGGAGATGATAGCGGTGACATTTTTCATGGTTGTGTGGTGACTCACACTCCAAAGCGTAATCGCCCCGGGAAAGGGATCATTGCCCGCGCGGAATTCCTCCGATGTCCATTGGTCGGCTCCTTGCCCGCCCCGGTCCTAGCCCTTGCGCCCCTGCTTGATGTTCTGGAAAAGCCACGCTCGGGAATACGTCCAGTCACGCTTGGCCGTGGGCACCGAGACGCCCAGGGCGCCGGCCGCCTGCTCGATGGTTAGCCCTGCAAAATAGCGGAGCTTCACGAGCTCGGCCTTCCGGGCGTCGTGAGCCGCCAGGTTCTCAAGGGCCTCGTTGACCGCGAGCAATTCATCGTCGGCGCAGGGCGCGGCGATCTCCACCGCCGATTCGTCGACGTCCACGCGCTGCAATCCCCCGCCGTGGCGGTTGGCATGCCTTCGTCGGGCCGCATCGATGAGGATGCGCCGCATTGCCTCGGCAGCGGCCGCAAAAAAATGCGCGCGGTTCTCCCATTCCGGCTGCGCGTCAGCGCCGAGGCGTATCCACGCCTCGTGGACGAGGGCCGTTGCCTGGAGCGTCTGGGCCGCCGACTCCCGGGCCATCTTCGCCGAGGCCAGCTTGCGCAGCTCCTTGTACACCAAGGGAAGAAGCTGATCAGCCGCGCTCGGGTCGCCCTTGGCGGCCCGATTCAGGATGACGGTGATTTCGTGCACCACGCGCCGATCATGATCCGAAAGGATTCAATATAGCCAGAACTCCCTGCGAAGGCGCAGTATATAGATTTTTATATTGTTGGAAGCGGCCCAACCATAAGCCGGGAACCTGTATACACCTGCGTTGGGACCGGTACATGGCTTGGGCGTCCTTCACGCAATCCGGTTGCTTGAGCGAAGGGGATTTGCTGCCTGAATCCGGGTGTCAGCCCGCGAAACGGCCCCGCTTGACAGCCCGGCGAGGGGACGGCTATTCCAAAAGCGCGTATGGAGGCAGCCCTCGATCAACCTGTGCTTGTCCTTAACCGCCTGTGGCAGGCAGTTAACGTCATTGGCGCCCGCCGCGCCTTCGGGCTCCTCGCCCGGGGTCACGCGCACGTCGTCCACCAGCAGGCCGACGACTTCCGGATGTTCTCGATGATGGACTGGATCGATTTCTCGGCGGACAACCCCCCGATGGCCGAGCTCGAGTCCGTCCACACCCCGACCCGTACGATCCGGCTGCCCCGGGTCATCCTGCTGACCTTCTTCGACAAGCTCCCCTGCAAGGAGCTCAAGCTGACCCGCAACAACGTCTTCGAGCGGGACAAGAACTCCTGCCAGTACTGCGCCAAGGTGCTGCCGCGCGAGCAGCTGAATCTGGACCACGTCATTCCCCGCGACTACGGCGGGAAGACGACCTGGGAGAACATTGTCTGCTCCTGTATCAAGTGCAACACGCGCAAGGCCAACCGGCTTCCTCACGAGGCCAGCATGCGCCTCATTCGCAAGCCGTCGCGGCCGAAGTGGCGGCCGGTCATCTCCATGGTGCTCGGCAACCAGCACCACGAGGTCTGGAAGGACTTCCTCGACATCGCCTACTGGAACGTGGAGCTGGAGGAGTAGGCGCCCTGGGGCTCAGCCCCGCGCCAGGGGTATGATGACGCGCAGCGTCGTCCCCATGTGGCCCGAGGCGACGAGCTGGATGTCGCCGTTGTGGCCGAGGAGGACGCGCTTTGCGATCGCCAGTCCCAGGCCCGTGCCGTCGGGCCTGCCGCTCAGGAAGGAGTCAAAGATCCGGTCCCTGAAGGCCTCGGGGATGCCTGATCCCGTGTCGGCAATGTCGAGGACCGCGATCCCGCCGGTCTCGCGCGCCTCCTGGCCGAGCCTGACCGTGATTTCGCCGCCCTCGGGCATCGCCTGCATCGAATTGATGAGGAGGTTCAGGAGCACCTGCTGCAGCTGGCCCTTGTGCCCCTCGACGACGACCGAGTGGGCCGGGGGCTCGAAGGTGACCCTGATGTTGCTCTGGGCGAGCTTGAGGCGGACAAGGAGCAGCGTGTCCTCGATGATCTCGGCGACCTGGTGGCGCGAGTGGAGGCTCGTCGGCGCCTTGGCGAAGTTGAGGACCCGCGTGACGATGGATTCCAGCTGGTCGAGCTTCTCGCCGATCACGCGCACGTCGGTGCGCCTTGGGTCGCCCTCGGGGAAGTCCAGGCCCAGGCCGCCATGGAGGAGCTTGAGCACGGTCAGCGGGTTCCGGATCTCGTGCGCGATCTCCGCCGCGAGCAGGCCCAGCATGGTCAGGCGCTCGTTCTTGCGCAGCGACTCCTCGCTCATGAACACGCGCGAGTAGAGCCGGGAATTCTGGAGCGCGACGGCCCCGAGGCTCGCCAGGGCGCTGCAGAGGCGCCTCTCGTCGTTGTCAAAGATTCGTATCCGGTCCATGAATATGACCAGCACGCCGAGCACCTCGCCCTCGAACAGCATGGGCACGGCGATCACGGAACGCAGTCCCGGGTCCCTCGGCAGGTCCAGCAGGTCGTGGAACTCCGGCGACTGGATGTCGCTGAACGAGACGGGCTTCCTCGTGCGGACGGCGGAGGCCGACAGGCAGAGGCGAAGCGGCAGGTCGCCCTCGGGCGTCAGCGTGTCCGGGGCACCCCGGTAGGACGCCAGGTGGAGGCTGGAGGTCGCCGGGTCGAAGAGGAAGAAGGCGCACGCCTTCGCCTGCATCATGGTCGAGGCGTCCCTGGCCAGCGTGTCGAAGAGCTCGCGCTGCTCCAGCTTGCCGACGAGCGCCTGTCCGGTCGCGATGAGAGCCTCGAGCTGGCGGGCCTTGCCCTGGAGGTGGCGAAGCTCCCACAGCCTCCTGAGGACGAGGCCCGCCGCGTTGGCCATGCGCACGAGGGTGTCGAGTTCCCGGTCGCCGAAGGAGCCGGTGGCGTCGCTCTCCAGGCCGAGGACGCCCAGGACCTGCCCGTCGGGCATGAGCATGGGCGCCGCCATCTCGCAGCGGGTCTCGGGGCGCGCGGTGCGGCTGCGCAGGTCCGCGGTGGAGTCGGGGACGACCGCGGGCTTCGCGTGCCACGCCACCCAGCCCAGGACGCCCTGTCCCGGCGCGAAGGAGAGGCTGGCATCCTTCGGCAGGCCGAGGGCCGCCTCGATCTCGAGCTTGCCGGTCTCGGGGTTCTGGAAGGCGACGGCGCCGCTGTCCGCCGCGAACGCCTTGGAGGCGATGGCGAGGATCTCCTTCGTGGCCGCGCCGGGGTCGTCCGTGCCTGAAGCCAGGGAGGCGATCGCGGCCAGCGCCTTCAGTTCCACGTCTTCAGTCATGCCACAAGTCGTGCAGGCGCGCCGGATGCGCGCAAGGGATTACGGGCGCCGAGACGCCGGGCGGCCTCAGGCCGTCTCGGCGACGGCCACCTGCGTCGGCGAGATCACCTCGGACAGGGCGGCCCTGAGGCGCTGCAGCCTGTCCTGGTCCTCAACCGGCTCATGGTTGGCGCTCTCAATGTAGAAGGTGTCGATGGCGACGCCGCGCTCGGTGCCGATGCGCGCGAACGTGATGTCGAACCCGAAGTCGTAGATCGCCTTGGCCAGGCGGTAGAGCAGGCCGATCTGGTCCCGGGCCTGGATCTCGACGATCGTGCGCTGCATCGAGATCTCGTGGTAGACGTCGACCGTCGGGGGAAAGGAGCTCTGCAGGGTCTCGCCGCTCTTGGAGTACAGATAGCGGGTCGCCGCGATCTTCTTGGCCTGGGCGAGGATCTCCGGGTAGAGGTCCGCGTTCGAGACGAGGGCGGACTCGATGATCTTGGCGAAGGATTCCTGGGCGGCGGCGTTCTGGACGACGCCCCGGCCCGGCTCGACGACGTAGAACGTGTCGATCGCGATGTGGTCGGTCCTCGAGATGACCTTTGAGCCGAGGATGTTCAGCCCCGCCACGCTGAAGGCGCCGGCGAGCTTGTAGAAGAGCCCCGCGCGGTCCCAGGTGACGACATTGACGACCGTGAGGGAGCGGTTGAGGTCGTCCTTCCAGTCGATGACGGGTCTCAGTGAGCCGACGGAGTCCGTGGCCGTGATCGACTTGAGCAGCTTGTTCACCATCTGGATGTGCAGCGTGATCTCGCTCGCGTCGGTCAGGATGAAATATCGGTCCGGCAGCAGGCTGAAATGAGCGGCGATCTCATCGTCGCTTATGCCCGGTATGCGTTTGGCGATAAGTTCCTGTTCTGTCATTTTTCGTTTCTCCTCAAAGCTGGCGTCGACGGCGGCTCCGAGCCTCAGGCGCTCAAGCGTGTTTCGATAAAGGGTGGTGTGGAGGGTGTCCTTGTAGCTGTTCCAGAGGTCCGACGACGTCCCCCGCGCGTCGCAGAACGTGTGCACGTAGAGGCACCTGAGGCGTTCAGGGTCCCCCACAAGCTCGGCAAAACTCGCAGATGTCTTGGGATCATCTACATCCCGCTTCTGCCAGAATCGTGCCATCGCGAGATGATTCTTTATCACAAATGAAACAAGTTCCCGACCCCGGGCGGACACCCCAAGGCGCTCCATTGTGGGCCCGGCGAGCCGCACCCCGGACTCGGAATGGTTCTTAATACCCAATGCCTTGCCAATGTCGTGGAGCAGGAGGGTAAGGTACACGAGGCCGGGGTCCTCAAGCTCGTGGAGGACCGTCCGGTATTTCTGGCTGATGGCCTCCGGGCTCGTATAAACCAGGTCGAGCTGCTTGATAGCGCTAAGTGTATGTATATCAGCAGTATATCTATGATAGTACTCGTGCTGGACGAGGCACGTCAGGGCGTCAAATTCCGGGATGTAGGCGCCGAGGACCCCCAGCTCGTGCATCTGCTGGAGGACGGGGCCCACGGCCCCCGACTCCGAAAGGATGGCCCGGAATGCCATGCTGGCGTCGGTTGACCGGGAGATCCCGGGCATGAGGGGCAGGGATTCGCGGATCAGCTCGCTGAGCTGGAAGTCGAGGGTGCACTCAAGCTGCTGGACGTGGCGGAAGACGCGGATGAGCCGCACCGGGTCGTCCTGGAACACGGTGGGGGTCTCGGCGGCGAGCTCGGCGCCCCGCACGATGAACCCGTCCACGCGCCTCGTGCGGCGCAGGCGGGCGATCTTGAGCGACTCGCGGATCGGCACCTTCGCCCCGGTGGACCGCCGGCCGATGGTGAGGGCCAGCCGGCTCTCCACGTTCCTGGAATTCTGGTAGATCGCCTGGGCGCAGCGGTAATAGTCCTGCATGAACCACTCGACCCGGGCAAGCAGCGCCTCCTGCGTGTAGCCCAGGTTCAGGGCGACCCGCGGCTGGGAGTCGAGGTTGAGGATGTCGGTCGGCCGGACGCTCTGGAAATGCAGCTCGTTGCGCACGCGGAGCAGGAAGTCATAGGCCCGGTTGAACTCACCCACCTCCGGAGCGCTCAGGTGGCCCCTGGCCGCGAGCTCCTCCATATTGGTGATCCCGAGCTTCACCCGCGCCATCCAGAGCGTGTTCTGGTAGTCCCTGAGGCCGCCGACCCCGTTCTTGATGTCGGGTTCCTGGTTGAAGACGGTGTTGCCGTACTTCGCCCGGCGGGCGGACTGGTCCTCCAGCCTGGCGAGGATGTACCCCTTCGGGTCGTTCGTCGTGTAGAAGTTGCGGTAGGCGAGCAGGAACGAGTCGCAGAGCGCCGCCGAGCCGGCGACATAGCGCGACTCGAGGAGCGACGTCATGGTCTGGATCTCCTTGCCGGCCTGCTTGAAGACCTCCTCGACCGTCCGGGTCGAGTGGCCGACCTTGAGCCCGCAGTCCCAGAGTGGGTACAGGACCTCCTGGGTCAGGTGGGCCTGGAAGGGCTGGACGACCGCGGGCTTCGACTTGGTCGGGTAGAGGAACATGACGTCGACGTCGCTCCAGGGAGCCAGCTCTCTGCGGCCGTACCCGCCCAGGGCCACCATGGAGACGGCGGCCGGGGTCGGGCCCCGGTGCTGGGCGTAGAGGGCGATCGCATGGTCGAAAAGCCGGGTGATCAGGGCGTCGATGATCGCCGAGCGGCCGTTCTCGACGGCCATGCCCGACGCCCCGTGGTCATGGCTCTCCCGCAGGTCCGCCATGGCCTGCCTGAGGAAGGCCTTGCACACGGCAAGCCGGTCCGCGCCGCTGATATCGGGCGTGAACGCGAGTTGGGTGAGCGCCAGCTCGTCGAGGGGTTTTGGCATCGAAGGGATCATTGAAGGGCGCAGGCCAAAGGATTCAATCCTGGACGGCGCACCCCGGACTTGCCTGCGACGGCGCCCCCCCGTTTGCTTGCGGGCTTCATGCCCGAGATCACCAAGAGCTACGAGCCGCGCGAGGTCGAAAGGAAGTGGTATGCCGCTTGGATGGAGTCGGGCGCGTTCGCGGGCCGGAGGATTCCCGGCCGCGAATCGTACACGATCGTGATGCCGCCGCCGAACGTCACCGGCGTCCTGCACATCGGGCACATCCTCAACAACACGATCCAGGACATCCTGATCCGGCGCGCCCGCCTCGAGGGCCGGGCGGCGCTCTGGATCCCCGGCCTCGACCACGCCGGCATCGCGACGCAGGCGGTGGTCGAGCGCGGCCTGCGCAAGGAGAAGAAGACCCGGCACGACCTGGGGCGCGAGGCGTTCGTCGAGAAGGTCTGGGAATGGCGCCGCGAGAAGGGCGGCACGATCCTCCAGCAGCTGCGCCGCCTCGGCGCCTCCTGCGACTGGGACAGGACCCAGTTCACGATGGACCCGGGCTACTCCGCGAAGGTCATCAGGGTTTTTGCCGAGCTCTTCCAGCGCGGCCACATCTACCGCGGCAAGCGCATGGTCAACTGGTGCCCGGCCTCCCTGACGGCGCTTTCCGACGAGGAGGTGATCATGAAGCCGACGAACGGGACGCTCTTCGAGGTGCGCTACGAGCTTGTCGACACCCCCGGCCAGTTCATCCAGGTGGCGACCACGCGGCCCGAGACGATTCCGGGGGACGTGGCGATCGCGGTCCACCCCGACGACCCGCGCTACGCGGGGATGGTCGGCCGCAAGGTCTGGCGCCCGCTCAACCGGGCGGAGATCACGATCATCGCTGATGCCGCGGTGGACCCCGCGTTCGGCTCCGGCGCCCTCAAGATCACCCCGGCCCACGACAAGGTGGACTACGAGATCGGCCAGCGCCACGCGCTGCCGGTCCTCGACATCCTGAACGCGAACGCGACCCTGAACGACCTGGCCGGCCCCGAGCTCGGCGGGATGGAGCGCTTTGCGGCGCGCAAGAAGGCCGCGGCGATCCTCAGGGACTCCGGGGCCCTCGTCGGCGAGGAGCCCTACCAGAACAACGTGGGCTACTCGGAGCGGGCCGACGTGCCGATCGAGCCCCGCCTGACGTGGCAGTGGTGGCTGCGCTACCCGCGGGTCGAGGAGGCCAAGGCGGTCGTCCGCGACGGGCTCATCCGTTTCCACCCCGAGCGCTGGGCAAAGGTGTACCTTCACTGGCTCGAGAACATCCAGGACTGGTGCATCAGCCGCCAGCTCTGGTGGGGCCACAGGATCCCGGTGTGGTACCGCAAGGGGATCGACCGCGACCGGCTGACGGAGGCCGACCTCAGGGACCCCGCCAAGGTGCATGTCTCGACAGCCGGCCCGTCGGATCCCGAGAACTGGGTCCAGGAGGACGACGTCCTCGACACATGGGCGTCGTCGTGGCTGTGGCCGTTCGCGACGCTCGGCTGGCCCGACAAGGACGAGATGCAGAAGGAGGGCTACGATTACTTCTACCCGACCGCGACCCTCGTCACGGGCCCCGACATCATCTTCTTCTGGGTCGCGCGCATGATCATGGCCTCCCTCGAGTTTGCGGCGCCGGGCGAGCCCCTCGAGAGGCGGGTGCCATTCCGGAACGTCTACTTCACGGGCATCATCCGCGACGCGCAGGGGCGCAAGATGTCCAAGTCCCTCGGCAATTCGCCCGACCCGCTCGACCTGATCGACACGTATGGCGCCGACGGCCTGCGGTTCGGCGTGATCTCGATAGCACCGCAGGGCCAGGACATCCGGTTCCAGGAGGACCGCATCGAGGGCGGCAAGAACTTCTGCAACAAGCTCTGGAACGCCTGCCGGTTCCGGCAGATGAGCGGGCCGTCGGGTGACAACTCCTCGGACGCCGCGATCCTGGCGAGGATCACCCCGTCGAAGTTTGACGCGGACGACCACGCGATCCTCGACCGGCTCCTGTCCTCGACCCGAGAGGTCGACCGCTGCTTCTCGAACTTCGAGTTCAGCGCGGCCGCCCAGGCCCTCTACGGGTTCTTCTGGAATGATTTTTGCGACTGGTACGTCGAGGTCTCGAAGTCGAAGCTCCAGTCCGAGGACCTGAAGGCGAACTGCCTCGCGATCCAGGACCTGGTCCTGCGCAAGACGCTGCTCCTGCTTCATCCCTTCATCCCGTTCATCACCGAGGAGCTCTGGTCCCAGCTCGGCTTCGGGGGAGCCGGAGCCACCTCGATCGCGGACGTGTTCCTCGGCGACGCCTCGCTCTGCGCCTCCGAGCTCGGCAGCCTCGGCGCCGCCCCCAACTCATCGCAGGCCGCGTCGGTGGCGACGATGAAGCTCTTTGTCTCGAAGGCGCGCGCCCTCAAGGCGGACCACAACCTCGCCAGCCGCCGCGACGTGACGTTCCTCATCATCGCCGCCGACTCGGGCTGGGCGCTGGTCCAGGCGAACATGGCCAAGCTGTGCCGGATGGCGGGGGCCTCCGAGATCCTGCGCCGCGAGTCCGTCGAGGGCGCGCCCGCCACGGTCACCGCCCTCGGCACCCTTTACCTCGACCTGACGGGCGCGGTCGACGCGGGGGCCGAGAAGATCCGGATCGCGAAGGAGATCGACGCCCTGGCCAGGCACATCGCGGCGACGCAGGCGCGCCTGGCCAACGAGGCGTTCGTCAGCAAGGCGCCGCCGGCCGTCCTCGAGGGCGCGCGCCGCCAGCTCGCCGAGCAGCAGGCCAAGAGCGCCGAGCTCCTCCGCTTGCTGAACGCGCTCGGTTGAGGTTCGCTGGGGCATGTCCAGCCCTGTCCGCATCCTCGCCTTTTCCGGGAGCGCGCGCCGCGACTCCTACAACCGAAAGTTCCTGGCCGCGGCGGTGCAGGCGGCCCGCGACGCGGGCTGCGAGGTCACGGTCGCCGACCTGGGGGAGCTGAACCTTCCCCTTTACCAGGGGGACCTCGAGGACAGGGACGGCATCCCTGCGGGCGCTGCGACGCTGATCGGGCTCGTCGCCTCCCACCAGGGCCTGCTTGTCGCGTCGCCGGAGTACAACTCGATGATCACGCCCCTCCTCAAGAACGCGTTCGACTGGTGCAGCCGGGCGGACGACAACCCGTTCGAGGGCAGGGTGGCGGCGGTGCTTTCGGCGTCGCCCGGGCCCCTGGGCGCCGTCCGGTCCCTCGCGATGGCCCAGCAGCTGCTCTTGAAGCTGGGATGCCTCGTCGTCCCGGGACAGTGCTACCTGGCCCATGCGGCGAAGGCCTTTGACGCCTCGGGCAAGCTTCTGGACGAGCGGGCCCAGAAGTCAGTTCAGGCCCTGGGGGTCAAGCTCTTCCAGATCACGTCAAAGCTCGCAGGCTGAGGAACGGGGCCGACCCGCCCCTGTCTGCGGGCTTGCCCGCATCCTTTCGGGTGAAATAGTACACAACCTTCATGAAGAAAGCGCTAATCACGGGAATCACGGGCCAGGATGGCTCCTATCTGGCGGAGCTCCTGCTCTCAAAAGGCTATGAAGTGCATGGGATTATCCGTCGCGCATCGACGTTTAACACGAGCCGGATCGACCACCTTTACAGCGATCCCCACGTCAACGGGGTGCGCCTTTTCCTTCATTACGGCGACCTCGCCGACTCGGTGCAGATGGTGAAGCTCCTCTACGAGCTCCAGCCGGACGAGATCTACAACCTCGGCGCCCAGTCCCATGTGCGGGTGTCCTTCGACATCCCGGAATACACCGGCGACGTCGACGCCCTGGGCGCCCAGAGGATCCTCGAGGCCATCCGCGAGGCGGACCTGGTAAAGAAGGTCCGGTACTACCAGGCGTCCTCGTCCGAGATGTACGGCAAGGTGCAGCAGGTGCCGCAGACCGAGGTGACGCCGTTCTGGCCGCGCTCGCCCTACGGCTGCGCCAAGGCCTACGCCTACTACCTGACCGTCAACTACCGCGAGAGCTACAATATCCACGCGAGCAACGGCATCCTCTTCAACCACGAGTCGCCCCGCCGCGGCGAGACCTTCGTCACCCGCAAGATCACGCGCGCCGCGACGCGCATCAAGGTGGGCCTCCAGGATTCGCTCTACCTCGGCAACCTCGACGCCCAGCGCGACTGGGGCTACGCCAAGGAGTACGTCGAGATGATGTGGCTCATGCTCCAGCAGGAGAAGCCGGACGACTACGTCGTCGCGACGAACGAGACCCACAGCGTGAAGGAATTCTGCGAGATGACCTTCGGCCACCTCGGGCTCGACTGGCAGAAGTACGTCAGGCACGACGCCCGCTATGAGCGCCCGGCGGAGGTCGAGCTCCTGATCGGCGACCCGGCGAAGGCCACGCGCCAGCTCGGTTGGGCCCCCAAGGTCCGGTTCAAGGAGCTCGTGAAGATCATGGTGGACCACGACCTGGACCTCGCGAAGCGCGAGTCCCAGATTTCCAAGCTCCCAAAGCCATGACGAAGCTCTACATCGCGGGCCACCTCGGGATGGTGGGCTCGGCGCTCGTGCGCCGCTTCAAGGCGGAGCCGGGCGTCGAGCTCGTCCTGAGGGACAGGAAGCAGCTCGACCTCACGGACCACGCCGCGGTCGCGGCCTTCATGGCCGCGGAGAAGCCCGACGCCGCGATCATCGCCGCGGCGAAGGTCGGCGGCATCCATGCGAACAGCACCTACCCGGCGCAGTTTCTCCACGACAACCTCGCCATAGCCTCGAGCACGATCGACGGGGCCCACAGGGCCGGGGTCAAGCGCCTGCTTTTCCTCGGGAGCTCCTGCATCTACCCGAAGCTGGCGCCCCAGCCGATGAAGGAGGACTGCCTCCTGACGAGCGCGCTTGAGCCGACCAACGAGGCCTATGCGATCGCGAAGATCGCGGGCCTCAAGCTCTGCCAGTTCTACCGCAAGGAATACAGCGTGATGTTCCACTCGGCGATGCCGACGAACCTCTACGGCCCGGGCGACAACTACCACCCGCTGAACTCGCACGTGCTTCCCGCGCTCATCCGCCGCTTCGACGAGGCGAGGGAGGCCGGGACGGCCGAGGTCGTGGCGTGGGGCACGGGGACCCCCCGGCGCGAATTCCTGCACGTCGACGACCTCGCGGACGCATGCGCCTTCCTGCTGGGACGCGACAACCCGCCGGACTGGATCAACGTGGGCACGGGCACCGATGTCACGATCCGCGAGCTCACCGAGCTGGTGGCCAAGGCCACGGGCTACGCGGGCCGCATCTCGTGGGACGCCACGAAGCCGGACGGCACCCCGAGGAAGCTCCTCGACGTCTCGAGCCTCTCGGCCCTCGGCTGGAAGGCGCGCATCGCCCTCGGCGAGGGGATTGCGTCGACCTACCAGAGCTTCCTGCGCGAGAAGCAGTCCGGCGCCTTCCGCGCCTAGGCGCTGAACCGTGGCCGACGAGACCCCATCCGCCCATGCCGAGCTCGAGGACACCGGGCACAAGAAGTCGTTCTGGGGGCACCTGGCGGACCTGCGCGCGGCGCTCATCCGCTCGACGATAGCGATCGGCGTCTCGCTGCTGGTCTGCCTCTTCGCGAGCCCGTGGCTGGTGAAGGTGCTCATGGAGCCGCTGCGGCACATGCACATGTTCGAGAAGCCCAAGCCCACCGTCACGCTCGAGATCGGGGGCACGAAGCTCGGCCCGTACGAGGTCACGCGCGAGCAGTTCCCGGGGCTGCCCCCGGGCGACGCCCCGAATGTCGTCTTCCGGGTCGGGACGACCCAGATCGGCAGGGAGCAGGTGGCCACGCTCACCATGGAGCCCGGCGCCAGCCCCGGGCAGCAGATCGACGTCAGGCTGCACAACTTCAGCCCCGCGGAATCCTTCATGGTGGCGTTCCATGTCGCGCTCTTCGCGGCCGTCGCCGTGTCGTCGCCGTTCTGGATCTTCTTCATGGGCGGATTCATCCTGCCCGCGCTCAACCTCAGGGAGAGGAGCGTCATCTTCAGTTGGCTCGGCTGGTCCGTCGTCCTCTTCATCGCCGGCGTCCTGTCGACGTACTTCCTCCTGCTTCCGGTCGCCCTGCGCGCCTCGGTGCAGTACTCGGACCTGCTCGGGTTCTCCGCGCAGGACTGGCGGGCGCAGGACTACATCAACTTCACGTGCAAGTTCATCTTCGGCATGGGGCTCGGGTTCCAGTTCCCGCTCGTGGTGCTGTTCCTCGTCAAGATCGGGGTCCTGTCGCATTCCGACCTGACCAAGTACCGCCGGCATGTCGCCGTCCTCTCCCTCATCCTGGGCGCCGTCCTCACCACGCCCGAGGTCGTGACGCAGGTCGCGATGGCCGTGCCGCTCTACCTGCTCTACGAGGTCTGCATCTGGATCGCCTGGTCGTGGGAGCGCAAGAAGCGCAAGGCTGAGGCGGCCTCCGTCTAGACGCGCCCGGCATGTCGGCCTTCGAGCACGCCCTCCTGCTCCTCCTCCTCGTCTCCGCCCTGAACGTCGCGGGGCGCTGGTTGCCGTGGCCGCACCTCATCACGTACCTGATCGGGGGCGTGGCGGCGGCCTTCGTGCCCGGCTTCCCCCGGTTCTCCCTGGACCCCGGGTTCTTCTTCCTGTGCTTCCTGCCGCCGCTCCTCTTCGCGGACGGCTGGCTGATGCCGATCCGCGAGCTCCTGACGGCGAAGCGGCCGATCCTGCTCCTCGCCATCGGCCTCGTCACGTTCACGACGCTCGCCGTGGGGCTTGTCGCGCACTGGCTCGTCCCCGGCATGCCGCTCGCCATGGCGTTCGCGCTCGGCGCCATCGTCTCGCCCACGGACGCCGTGGCCGTCAACGCGGCGACGGAGCACCTGCGCGTGCCCGCGCGCCTGACGACGGTTCTCAACGGGGAGAGCCTGATGAACGACGCGACGGGCCTCGTCGGGTTCAAGTTCGCCCTCGCGGCCGTCGTGGCCGGCACCTTCTCCGCGAGCTTGATGCTGGGGCAGTTCTCGGTCCTCGCGGTCGGGGGATTCGCGATCGGCCTCGGCGTCGGCTACGGCATCGGCCGCCTGCGCGACCTGCTGCGGAAGGTCCACGCGAGCGACACGCTGATCGAGACCACGCTGTCCCTCATGACGCCTTTCGCGGCCTACCTCCTCGCGGAGCGGTTCTCGGTATCGGGCGTCCTCGCCGTGGTCGCGGCCGGGCTCTACTCGGGCTGGCGCGATCCCGTGCGCATGGATGCGGAGGCCAGGCAGACGGCCAACGGCGTGTGGTCGCTCCTCATCTTCTGGCTCAACGGGATTGCCTTCGTCCTCCTGGGCCTGCAGTTCCCCTCGGTGTATGGCGCCGTGAGCCGGCAGTTCAGCACGCCCTACCTGCTCGGGCTCACGGCCGCCGTGTCCGCGACCGCGATGATCGCGAGGCTCGTCTGGGTCTTCCCGGCCGCGTACCTGCCGTTCCTGCTGCCCGTCGTGCGCCGGCATGAGACCCCGGTCAAGGCCCGCCTCGTGTTCGTGGTCGGGTGGGCGGGCATGCGCGGGACGGTCACCCTCGCGGCCGCGTTGTCGATCCCGCTCCTGCTTCCGTCGGGCGAGCCGTTCCCGGGGCGGGACATGATCATCTTCCTGGCGTTCGGCGTCATCGTCGCGACCCTCGTGGTCCAGGGAACGACGCTCGAGGGCCTCATCCGGTACCTCGGCATCCACGAGGACGAGAGCCGGCCCAGGGAGGAGCGCCTCGCCCGCATGACCGCCGTCGAGGCGGGCCTGAGCGCGCTCCGCGAATTTGAGGCCGCGGCGGAGGGCCCGGACCAGATGGCGGCCCTAGGCCTGGTCGTCGGCGAGTACGAGCAGCGCCTTGCCGCCCTCACGGCCGAGGGGGAGACCAAGAGGAGCGCGCGCCGCCGCCGGCAGTCCGGGTACCGCTTCAGGCTTGCGGCGCTCAAGGCCGAGCGGCACGCCCTCGACGACCTCTGGCGCAGCGGCGCGATCATCGACGACGTGCACCGCCCTCTCCAGCAGCTGCTCGACCACGAGGAGTCGCTCCTCGTCGGCTCCCAGCCTCCCGCGGACGAGTGAGCCTAGCGGTTGACGGTCTGCATGCCGCTGGGCGCGTTGCGGGCCCCCGAGGCCGAGCCCGGGGGCAGCACGGCGTCAATCCGCTGCAGGTCGCCGGAGGTGAGGCGCACATTCAGAGCGCCGAGATTTTCATCGAGGAAACGCTGCCGCTTCGTGCCGGGTATCGGCACGATGTCGGATCCCTGCGCGAGGACCCACGCCAGGGCGAGCTGGCCCGGCGTGCACGCCTTGGCGGTGGCGAGCTCGACGATGCTGGCGACAAGGTCGAGGTTCCTCTGGAAGTTCTCCCCCTGGAAACGCGGTGAACCGCGGCGATAGTCGCCGGCGGGCAGGTCCTCGAACGCCTTGAACTGGCCCGTAAGGAACCCGCGGCCGAGCGGGCTGTAGGCGACAAACCCGATGCCGAACTTGCGCACGGTGCTCAGGAGCCCGTCCTCCGGCTCGCGGCTCCACAGCGAATACTCCGTCTGGAGCGCCGTGATCCTGTGCACCGCCGCCGCCCTCCGGATGGTCGCGGGAGCGGCCTCGGACAGGCCCAGGTGGCGCACCTTGCCGGCCTTCACGAGCTCCGCCATAGCGCCGACCGTCTCCTCGATCGGCACGTTGGGGTCGACGCGATGCTGGTAGTAGAGGTCGATGGCGTCGACCCTGAGCCTCAGGAGGCTGGCCTCGCACGCCTCGCGCACATACCTCGCGTCGCCGCGGATGCCGAGCATCTCCCCGTTGGGCCCGCGCACGACGCCGAACTTCGTCGCAAGGACGACCTTGTCGCGCCGGTCGGAGATCGCCCTGCCGACCAGCTCCTCGTTGCGGCCGGCGCCGTACATGTCCGCCGTGTCGAGGAAGTTCCCCTTCTCCTCGAGGTACCTGTGGATGACGCGGACCGACTCGGCGTCGTCCATCTGGGCCGGGTCGTAGAACTCGCTCATTCCCATGCAGCCCAGGCCGATCGCCGAGACCTTGAGCCCGTTCTTGCCGAGGGTGCGTTCGATCATTGGTTTCGGGCAAGATACCGCCAGCCGCACGGTGGCGCAAGGGGCCGGCTCCCTTTGTGGCGCTTGTCCGCTTGCGGTCGGGGCGAGTCCGGCTTTAATTCGGCCCTCCTATGATCTCCCCAGAGACCTTCAGCCACATCGAGAACATCAAGAAGCGCGCCGGCCACTTGTGGAGGTTTCTTTGACGTCGACCAAAAGCGACGGGAGATAGAGGCCATGGAGGCCCAGATGGGGGAGACCGCATTCTGGGACAACAACGAGCGGGCGCAGAAGCACATCGCGAAGCTGAACGTCCTGAAGCGGGCGGTCCTTCCCGTCATCGCCTTCCAGGCAAAGGTATCCGACACGGACGTCATGCTTGAGCTCGTAGAGGCCGCCGAGGGCGCGGAGCGCGAGGGCTACGAGAGGGAACTGGACCAGTCGGTCTCGGCGATGGCCGAGGAGCTCGACAAGCTCGAGATCGCCTCATTCCTCACCGGCCAGTTCGACAGGAACAATGCGTTCCTCTCGATACAGGCGGGCGCGGGCGGCACCGAGTCGTGCGACTGGGCCGACATGCTCTTCCGCATGTACATCCGCTGGGCCGAGAGGCGGGGCTTCGAGGTCGAGATCCAGGACGTCCAGTCCGGCGACCAGGCTGGCATCACGAAGGCGACGCTGCTCCTCAAGGGCGAGAACGCCTACGGCTACGCGAAGGCGGAGCGCGGCGTCCACAGGCTCGTGCGTATCAGCCCCTTTGACTCCAACAAGCGGCGCCACACCTCATTCTGCGCGGTGGACGTCGTCGCCGAGATCAACGAGGAGATCGCGATCGAGATTCCCGAGAGCGAGATCCGGGTCGACGTCTACAGGTCCTCGGGCAAGGGCGGCCAGGGAGTCAACACCACGGACTCCGCCGTGCGCATCACCCACATCCCGTCGGGCATCGTCGTCGTGTGCCAGAACGAGCGCTCGCAGATCAAGAACCGGGCAAGCGCGATGAGCGTCCTCAAGGCGCGCCTCTACGAGAAGAGGCTCGACGAGCAGCGCAGCGAGATGGAGCGGTTCTACGGGGAGAAGGGAGAGATCGGGTGGGGGAGCCAGATCCGGAGCTACGTCCTGCAGCCCTACCAGATGGTGAAGGACCTGCGCACGGGCTACAGCACGAGCGACACGCAGGGCGTCCTTGACGGCGAGCTCGACAAGTTCGTCACGGCCTGGCTCCGGGCGGGCAGCCCGCGCCACAGGAACAAGGACATCCAGATCGAGGACTGAGGACGACCCGATGCCGCAACTCACCTACGATGCGCTCAAGGCGGCGTTTGCCGGCCAGTCGCTCTTCGAGGACAAGACCTGGCGCCTCTCCCCGGACGCGTGGCCGATCACGCCCACGCAGGCCCAGGAGCTTGAGCAGATCGGCGCCGCCTCCCTCGAGTTCCACCAGGCGCTCGAGGCGCTCTACCTGCGCTCGGCCTCGGGCAAGAACCTCCTGCGGAACAAGACGCTGACGGCGCCCTGGGTTGCGGACTACCTGGACCGCGGCAAGCCGGAGTCCCTCGTCGCGCACGCGAGGGACGCGCGCAACCGCGGCAAGTTCCCGACCGTGCTCCGGCCCGACCTCCTGCTGACGGACGAGGGCTTTGTCATGACGGAGCTCGACTCGGTGCCCGGCGGGATCGGCCTGACGGCCTTCCTGAACAGGCTCTACAGGGGCGACGGGGCGGTCATGGGCGCCGACGACGAGATGATCAGGAACTTCCACGCGTCGCTCGCGGGCCTGAGGCCCGACATGCGCAACCCCCTGATCGCGCTCGTCGTCAGCGACGAGGCGGCCACCTACCGGCCCGAGATGGAATGGCTGGCCTACCAGATGCAGGTCGCCGGCCAGCGGGTGTTCTGCATGAAGCCCGAGGACCTCTTCCCGCTCGGCGGGGCGCTCTTCTTCGACGTCGAGGGGAACCCGGAGAAGATCGACATCATCTACCGGTTCTTCGAGCTGTTCGACCTGCCGAGCATCAAGACGGCGCCGTTCATCTTCGACGCCTGGGCGTCGGGCGACGTGGCGATCGCCCCGCCGATGCGCTCGTTCCAGGAGGAGAAGCTGGCGTTTGCGCTCTTCCACCACCACCTGCTGAAGGACTACTGGGCCGAGGCCCTGGGCTCGAGGACGCTCAAGCTCCTGAGGGCCCTCATCCCGCCGACCTGGGTCATGGACCCGGCGCCGCTTCCCCCGGGCGCCGTGCTGGACGGCCCGGTGGCGGGGGGCCATTCGCTCGGCGGCTGGAGGGATCTCATCACGGCGACGCAGAAGGAGCGCGACCTCATCATCAAGATAAGCGGATTCCACGAGACCGCCTGGGGCGCGCGCAGCGTCGTCCTCGGCAGCGACTGCTCGCGCGAGGAATGGCAGCAGGGCGTCGAGCGCGCCCTCGAGCTCGCGGGGACGAACCTCCACGTGCTCCAGGTCTACCGCAAGCCCCGCAGGGTCGGGCACCCGCTCTACGGCGCCGAGGCGCCGCATGAGTCAAGGGAGACCGACGGGCGGCTGAGGCTGTGCCCGTATTACTTCGTGGTCGACGGCAAGGCGCGCCTCTCGGGCGCGCTCGCGACGTTCTGTCCCCCGGACAAGAAGATCATTCACGGGATGCAGGACGCGGCCCTGCTCCCGGTCCACGTCATTCCGGCCTAGGCTTTCGCCTCAGCTCTTCGGGGACTGCGCCTGGATGTCCGCGAGGCGCTTCTCGATGTTGTTCTCCTTGTCGACCAGGTCCTGCTCGACCTTCTTGCGGTCGTTGCTGGTGATGATGCTGAAGGTCGACGCGTCCTTGACGACGTTGGCGGGCAGCATCAGCAGCCGGGTCAGGATGCCCTGGTCCTTGAAGGTGCTGAGGTAGAGCGCGGTCAGCTCGTGGTTCAGCTTGAGGGCGTCGCCCGCGGCGGCCTGGGTCTCCTGGAGATTGTTGTTGAGGATCTGGTTGCGGGCGAGTTCGCCCGTCAGGGCCGTGCCGACCTGGTCCGAGATGCGCTGGGTGTACTTCTCAATCGACTGGCGCGTCAGGTTCTGGTCGTTCGCCATCTCCGTGAGGATGGGCTGGATCTTCAGCTGAAGCCGTGACGAGACCTTGTCGACCTGCTCGTTCTGCATCTGCTCGGCCTCCTCGGGGCTCTTCGGGAGGGGGTTGTAGGGCTGGACCTTCTTGGCGATGGCCTCGGCAAGGGCGTCCATGCGCTCGCCATTGAGCTTCTGGATCTCCTCGTCCGTGCGGAACATATCCGCCTCGCGCTTCGAGATCGCGTCCTTGAGCAGCTTGTTCGTCGCCTCGATGTTCTGCCGGTTTTCCTCGGCCGAGGCCTTGAGGGCCTCGTTCTGCTCGCGCAGGGGGGCGAGCTCGGCCTCTTCCTTCGCAGCCATCTCGGAGACCGTCTGGGTATGCATCCAGAACGCCGCGCCTGAAATCAGAATGGCAGTCAGAAGGATTGCCGGAAGTTGATCTTTAAGTTTTGGCCACATGTTGGGAGGAGTAGTAAATGTCAGCTGGGGGTAAGGGTTAACCACGATCTCGGGATAAATGCAATGCCGTGATCATAGCCGGTTTTACCGTTGTTTTTTACAAACCACGGAGCACGTTCGGCGTTATGAGCCTCAATCGGAGCGAACAGATGCTGTACGACTATGTGCAGGGTAAGAAGCAGGAGAGACAACACCTGCAAAATAAAGTTCAAGCTATTGTCTCACAGTATCAGGACGCCCATGACGCCGCCATGAGGATCGATGCGGAGTTATGGCGTTACTTCTTGGAGCGCAGTGAGGTAGCCCAGCCATTCATGGACGCAGCCCGGGCGCACGGGACGGGGCGCACCAGCATGAAGAATCTCGCCGAGCACCTTGTCCGCGTCTGGACGGAACCGCCTCCAAAGAAACGGGACGAGGGCGTCAACCCGCGGGAAGGCGCCGCCATGCCATAGCCCCAAATAACACCCTAACGCCGTAATATCCAGTTTCATACGCCCCAGCCGCTATTTTATGAAACCGTTTCCCGCCCCCGGTCGTCTGTCCTATGTGGATCAGGTGCGTCGCTACTCAACAGTTGGGCGCATCAATTAGGGTAAAATAGGGTAAGTAAACATTGCAAACGGGCCGCCTAGGGTAGGCGGCCCGTTTCATTGGTGCGCCCTGCGGGCGCTCAGGTCGCCGCCGGCTTCGCGTGCGCCTTGTCATGGAAGTCCGCGGGCGTGCCCGTCGGCGTGATGATGCCCACGCGGATGACAAAGTCGCCGAAGCGCTCCCCGGGGTTCCTCTCCTCGGCATAGCGGCGCAGGAGCGGCCTGACCAGGGACACGATCTCGGAATCCGCGACGGACACCTTGTAGAGGGAGTTCAGGCGCGACCCGTTGAACGCGGCCCCGAGGTACATGTTGTACTTGCCGGGCGCGCGCCCCACGAAGCCGATCTCGGCCAGGAAGGGCCGGCCGCACCCGTTGGGGCAGCCGGTCATGCGGATCACGATGGCGTCATCGCGCAGGCCCGCCGCCTCCACCTCGGCGTCGAGCTGGGTGACAAGGTCCGGCAGGTAGCGCTCGCTCTCGGCGAGGGCCAGGCCGCAGGTCGGCAGGGCGACGCAGGCCATCGCGTTCAGGCGCAGGCCGGTCGCGCGATGGGCCGTGTCGAGGACATGCTCCCTGAGCAGCGCCTCGATCCTCGGCCGCTCCGCGGCCGACACGCTCGCGATCATGAGGTGCTGGTTTGGCGTCAGCCGGAAGTCCCCCTTGTGGACCTTGGCGATCTCCCTGAGGGCGGTCTTGGTCGCGTCCTTCACGCGGCCGTTCTCGATGAAGAGGGTGAAGTGCGAGTCGCCGTTGGGGCCGTCCGTCCAGCCGTATCGGTCGCCCGTGTCGGTGAACTCGAACCGCCGGGGCGAGCCGAGCTCCCAGCCGAGGCGGCGCTCGACCTCGTTGCGGATCCAGACGAGGCCGCGGTCCGCGACCGTGTACTTGAACCGGGCGTGCTTGCGGTCGGTGCGGTCGCCGAAGTCGCGCTGGACGGTGACGATCTTCTCGGCCACCTGCACCGCCTGCTCGGGCGTGCAGAAGCCGAGCACCTCGGCGAGGCGCGGGAAGGTCTCGATCTGGTTGTGCGCCATGCCCATGCCGCCTCCGACCGTGATGTCGAAGCCCGCGAGTCGGCCGGACTCGTCGGCGATCGCGATGAAGCCGAGATCATGGGCGAAGACGTCGACGTCGTTGCTCGGCGGGATGGCGAACACCGTCTTGAACTTGCGCGGCAGGTACGTCTTGCCGTACATCGGCTCCTCTTCCTCGGGCTCGCCTCCCGCGACCAGCTTCTCGTCGACCCACAGCTCGTGGTAGGCGCCCGTCTTGGGGAGCAGGTGGGTCGCCACGGCCTTCGCGACGTCGAGCGTCTCCTTGTGCAGCCGCGAAATGTGCGGGTTCGGATTGCACATGACGTTGCGGTTCACGTCGCCGCACGCGGCGAGCGTGTCGAGCAGGGCCTTGTTGATCTCGCGGATCGCGGGGCGAAGGTTGCCCTTCAGGACGCCGTGGAGCTGGAACGCCTGGCGGTTGGTGATCTTCAGCGTGCCGTTGCCGCGCGAGTCGGCGATGGCGTCCATCGCCAGCCACTGCGCCGGGGTGCACACGCCGCCGGGCACGCGGATGCGCGCCATGAAGATGTAGGCCTTCTCCCTGCCCTCCTTGCGCCGCTGCGCGCGCAGGTCGCGGTCGTCCTGCGGGTAGATGCCGTGGAATTTCGTGAGCTGGGCGCTGTCCTCGGTGATCGTGCCCGTGGAGGCATCCTCGAGGTCGCGCAGGATGTGGCCCCTCAGGTAGTTGCTCCCGGCCTTGAGAGCCTCGTTCTTGTGGAGGGGCTTGGCAGCGGACTCTGCTGTGTCGCTCATGAGTGGGATCCGACCCGGAGGACCCTCGCGAGCGCGCCGGCAAGCGCGTCGATCGCCTTGGGGTGCGTCCCGATCAGCTGGGTGAAATGGCACCGTAGCCCCGGGGCCGCGGCCTCGGCCCCGCGCGCGATTTTCCGCAGGTCCCCCGCGGGGCCGGCGTGGCGCCCGGGCGAAAGGAAGAGGGGGGCCACGAGGACCGAACCGGAATTGAAACCCTTCATCGCCAATGCCTCGGCGAACAGGGGCCGGTTGAAGTCAAAGCCGGGGCCGTCCGGGGATTCCATGGACGAGGCGACGAGGGGCCCGATGAAGCCGCCGAGGCTGTCGCGGACGCCGTCGGCCACCCGGTTTCGGATGAGCGCCGAGTTCATCGAGGGACCGCCATGGTCCACGACGACGACGCTCGGGTGCCGGAGCCGGAGGGAGGCGGCCGCCTCGCGTATGCGCTCGGCCATGATCGCCGGCAGCGTGCTGTCCGGCGAGAGGCCCTCGGAGAACGCGACGGTGAAGGGCCCGATCTCGGCCCGGAGCGCCTCGATGTCGCCCGCCAGGGCGGAGCCGATTGAGCCCTCGGGGCTGACGAAGAAGGGCACGACGACGAAATCGCGCTCGCCCGCCGCGACGTGGGCGCGGATCCACGGGGCCAGTGTCTGCGCGGCGCCGGCGTGGAGCCTGGCCGCGGGAATGCGCCCGCTGTGTTTCCAGGACACGGCCTCGACGGGCGCGTGCGCCCGCTCGCCGATCGCCAGCGCCGCGGCGCGCAGGGACTCGTGCGCCGCGGGCTCGAGGGAGCCGTTGTCGACCAGCGCGATCCTCATCGCGCGGCCTCCGCGCCCAGCGCCGGCTCAAACCATGAAAGCCTCTCCGAGAACGCGGCGACCTCGCCGATGATCAGCATGGCCGGCGCCTCGACGCACTCCCGCTCCGCGATGTCCGCGATTGTCCCGAGGGTTCCCAGCATCCGCCGGTGGTCCCTCGTCGTGGCCGACTGGATGATCGCGGCGGGGGTCGAGCGGTCCATGCCGCCCGCCTCGAGCCGCGCCGCGATGGTCGCGAGGTTCTTCACTCCCATGTAGACGCACAGGGTGGCGCCGAGCCTCGCGTAGTCCTCCCAGCGGACCGTGGAGTCCGGCTTTGCGGGGTCCTCGTGCCCCGTCAGGAGCACGATGGCGGAGCTGTGGAGGCGGTGGGTCAGCGGAATCCCGGAGTACGCGGCCGCGGCCAGCGCCGAGGTCACGCCCGGCACGATCTCGAAGGGCACGCCGGCCTCGGCGAGCGCCGTGGCCTCCTCGCCGCCGCGCCCGAACACGAAGGGATCGCCGCCCTTCAGGCGGACGACGGTCTTTCCCTCGAGGGCGAGCCGGACCAGCGTCTCGTCGATCTCGCTCTGGGGGCGGCACGGCTGCCCGCCCTTCTTGCCCGCAAACAGGTGCACGCACCCGGGACGCGTCAGCTTCAGGAGAGCGGCGTCGACGAGGTGGTCATAGACGACGACGTCGGCCTCCCCCAGGAGCCTGTGGGCCTTGAGGGTGATGAGCTCCGGGTCGCCCGGCCCCGCGCCGACGAGGTAGACCCGACCGCAGGTCATATGTCGGCGCCCGCGCCCGCCTGCTCGGACGGCCTCGCAAGGCCGAGGGTCAGCTGCGTGAGCCTCTCGATCGAGTCGGAGACGGACTGCTTGTCGGTCCTCAACTCGAGGTCGGGGGCAAGGGGGGCCTCGTACGGGGAGTCGATCCCGGTGAAATGCGGGATCTGCCCGGCACGCGCCTTCTGGTAGAGCTGCTTCGGGTCGCGCTTCTCGCATTCCGCGAGGGATGCGTTGACGAAGACCTCGGCGAACGGCACGCCGCGCTCCTTGGCGCGCTCGGCGGCCATCGCGCGGTCGGCGCGGAAGGGGGAGATAAGGGCCGCGATGACGACGACGCCGGCGTCGGCCAGGTGGATGGCGAGCTCGGTGGCCCGCCTGAGGTTCTCGCTGCGGTCATCGGGGGTGAAGCCGAGGTTGCGGCTCAGGCCGGTGCGCAGCACGTCGCCGTCCAGGATCGCGGAGAGGATGCCGGAATTGAGCAGCCTCTGCTCGAGGGCCTGGGCCAGCGTCGACTTGCCGGAGCCCGAAAGGCCCGTCATCCAGACGATGCACCCGCGGTGGCCGAGGATGGCCGAGCGGTTGATCGGGCCGGAGCTGCGGCTCTCGACGGGCTCCTCGATGACGGAGTCGATGACGCCGCCGCCGCCGATGCGGCGCCCGCGCATGAGGACGAACCGCCCGAGGGCGGGGATCTTGCCGGCGACATCGAAGGCGATGGGCTTGCGCACGCGCAGGCGGATCTCCGCCACCTCGTGCACCTTGACCTCGCCCGTGGTGCCGGTGCCGGTCTCAAGCGTGACGGCGTCCAGCGTGCGCTGGATGCCGAGCACGCGCGCCTCGGCCTGCTGCGTGCCGAGCTTAATGGGGATCAGCTCGCCCGAACGCAGGGGAGTCTGGTGGATCCAGAAGACGCGCGCCGTGAAGGTCCTCGCCTCGTAGGGCTTGTCGTTCAGCGCCGCGCCGACCTGGCCGCGCTCGACAAAGAGCTCGTCCTCGAGGGTGACGGCGACCTCGCTGCCGGCCTCGATGGGCCCGGTGAGCGGCGAGTCGGGCTGGGGCCACGTCTCGATCGTCTTGATGCGGCTGCGCTTGCCGCCGGGGACAAACTCGATGGGGTCGCCGACCGACACGGTGCCCGACTCGATGTGCCCCGCGACGATGCGGCGCGCGTCAAAGCGGTAGACATCCTGGACGGAGAGCCTGAGCGGGCCGCCCGACGAGGTGACCGAGCCGCGGAACTTCTCGAGGGCGGCGACCAGGGTCGGGCCCTTGTACCAGGGCATGTGCGCGCTGTTCTTGAGGAGGCCCTCGCCGTGCTTCGCCGAGATCGGGACAAAATACGAGGGCTCGACCCCGAGCTTCGCGAGGAACGCGCCGAGCTCCGTCTGGATGGCGTCGAAGACCCCGGGCTTGTAGCCCACGAGGTCCATCTTATTCACGGCGACGACGATCTGGCGCAGGCCGAGGAGCGAGAGCAGGAAACAGTGGCGGCGGGTCTGCTCGCGCAGACCCTCCTGGGCGTCCACGAGGAGCACGGCGGCGTCGGCGCTCGCGGCTCCCGTGATCATGTTCTTCAGGAATTCCTTGTGGCCGGGGGCGTCGATGATCGTGAACGAGCGCTTGTCCGTGCGGAAGGGCACGCGCGTCGTGTCCATCGTGATGTTCTGGGCCTGCTCCTCAAGGAGCGCGTCCAGCAGGAAGGCGTACTCGAACTCCATCCCCTCGGCCTTGCAGGCCGCCTCGATGCGCTCGGCCTTGCCGTCCGGCACCGAGTGGGTGTCAAAGAGCAGGCGGCCGATGAGGGTCGACTTGCCGTGGTCGACGTGGCCAACGACGACGAGCTGCAGGTGGTCCGACGCCGCGGGCTGCGCCGGCTCGGCCGCCTGGGCGGGGGCCCTGGTGGAGGGGGAGGGAAGGGTGGTGTCCGAAAGGGTGCTCATCTTCAAATCACATGAACCCCTTGGCGCGGAGCTTCTGCATCGCATTGCGCTCGTGGTGGTCCTGGGCGCGGCCCGCGCGCTCGGAGACGCGCGTCACCTTCAGCTCCTCGATGATGTCGTCGATGGTCTTGGCCTCGCTCTTGACGGGCTTGGAGATCGGCATGCAGCCGAGCGAGCGGAAGCGCTCGCCGTTCCTCGAGAAATACATCCCCGGGAGCGGCACCTTCTCGCGGTCGCAGTAGCGCCAGATGTCGATCTCGGTCCAGTCCAGCAGCGGCTGGACGCGCACGTGCTCCCCCGGCCCCGACTCCGTCGTGAAGTGGTTCCAGAACTCGGGGGGCTGGTCCTTGTAGTCCCACTCGAACTCGGCGTTGCGCGGCGAGAAGTAGCGCTCCTTGGCCCGCGTCGAGTCCTCGTCCCTGCGGATGCCGGTGATGAGGGCGTCGAAGTCGAACGCGGCGAGGCACTGCTGCAGGGCGACCGTCTTCAGCTCATGGGTGACCGTGACCGGGTCAGAGGTCTCGTAGCCGATCCCGCGGCCGCGCGCCTCGAAGTTCGTCCAGACCTTCAGGTCGAAGCCATAGTGCCCCTTCGCCCACTCGCGGAACGCGAGCATCTCCGGGAACTCGTAGGTGGTGTCGATGTGGACGACGGGGAAGGGGATGTGCCCGCAGAACGCCTTCTTCGCCAGCCAGAGCAGGACGTTCGAGTCCTTGCCCATGGACCAGAGCATCGCGGGCCTCTCGAAGCCGTGGAAGGCCTCGCGCATAAGGTAAATGCTCTGGGATTCGAGATCGTCGAGGTGGCTCATTTCAAAAGGGTCAGATGTTCGCGGCCGGGTCGTGCAGGCCGCACTCGCGCTTGATGCCGAAGAACCGCGTCTCCTCAGGCGACATGTCCGCGGAGAGGGGGCGCGTCGTGTGGACGTCGCCGATCGAGACGTAGCCCTGCTCCCAGAGCGGGTGGTAGGGAAGGTCGTTCTCGGTCAGGTACCGGTGCACGTCGCGGTCGGTCCACTCCACGATGGGGAGGATCTTGGTGCGCCCCTCCTGGGTACTGAACACGGAGAGGTTCTCGCGGGTGCTGGACTGCGTGCGGCGAAGCCCCGCCATCCACGCGCGGGCGCCCAGCTCGGTGAGGGCGCGCTGCATCGGCTCGACCTTGACGATCTGGTTGTAGCTCGCGAGGCCCTCGGCGCCCTTCTCCCAGAGCTTGCCGTGGCGGGCCTCGATCCATGCCGCCGACTCGGCCGAGCGGTAGACCTTCAGGTTGATCCGCAGGCGCTTGGTCAGGTCGTCCGCGAAGCGGTAGGTCTCCGGGAAGAGGTAGCCGGTGTCGACGAAGATGACCGGGATGTCCGGCGCGATCCGGGTCGCCAGGTGGAGCATCACGGCCGACTGGGCGCCAAAGCTCGTGCTCAGCACCACGGAGCCGCCAAATTGCGCCAGGGCCCACGCGACCCTTTGGGTGGCCGAGGCATCGGATAGCGCCCGGTCCGCCGCGGCCGGGTCAACCGCGGGGTTCAGAATGTCCGCAGTAGGCATCAACTAAGTGGGGCTGCAGCAGGCACGCACACGGCATACATCGGTCGCTTTGGCCTTCGCGGAAGCTGGTTTCATCAAGGTCGAGGGGTTAACCTGCATTATTGGCCCCATTTTGACAAGCACAGGTCGGGAGATTCGTGTCATAGCCGCGCCCCTCGGGCTGTCCGTTTTTGGGACGCCCTCGGCCGACGCAAGCCACTGCGGGCCATCGCTTCGCGCAAGCGCCCTCGCCGCGCTTGAGCGCAGGCCCGGCCGGGGACAACCTCAGGCATGAACCAGTCCATCGGCTGCGTCTCGGTCCTTGTCCGCGACTACGACGAGGCCATCGCCTTTTACACGCGAGCGCTTCGCTTCAGCGTGGCCGAGGACACGGAGCAGGGGGAGGGGAGGCGCTGGGTGACCCTTGCGCCTCCCGGCTCGGCGGGACCGCGGCTGCTCCTCGCCCGGGCGAAGAACGACAGGGAACGTGCGTCGGTCGGCTGCCAGGCCGGTGGGCGCGTTTTCCTCTTCCTCAACACCGACGACTTTGACGGGGACTTCGCGCAGATGAAGGCGCACGGCGTGACGTTCAGGGAGGATCCGAGGCAGGAGGCCTACGGCACGGTGGCCGTGTTTGAGGACCTCTACGGGAACCTGTGGGACCTCATCATGCCGAAGGCGGGCCGGTAGCATGGAGGTCGTCCTCGTCCATGGGTTTCTCGACACGGGAAGGCTGTTCGACGACCTCTCGGCGCGCCTTGGCGCCGCGGGCCACGCCTGCCGCGCGCCGACGCTCGAGCCGCGCGACGGCCGCCTGGGAATACCCGACCTTTCCAGGAAACTGGCGTCATTTATCGATGGATACGTCGGCGCCGGGGCGCCGCTCGCGCTCATCGGCTTCAGCATGGGCGCGCTCGTGTGCCGCCACTACATACAAGCGCTCGCCGGGGAGCGCCGCGTGTGCGCCTTCTTCTCCATTGCCGGACCCCATGCCGGGACGCCGACGGCCTATTTCTACCCGGGGGGCGGCACCCGCGACATGCGCCCCGGCAGCGCCTTCCTCGGGGCTCTGGGCCAGCCCTCCGACCGCCTCGCGGCGATGCCCGTCATCACCTACCGGACGCCCTTCGACCTGATGGTGATGCCGCCCTCGACCACGAGGATCGCGGGGGCGACGGAGGTGGTCGTCCCCTCGCTCCTGCACTCGATGATGCCGGCCAGCCCCAGGCTTGCCGCGCATATCGCCGCGGCACTGGGACGAATCGGCCCGGTCCCGCCGGCCGATGATGTTGGACGGGCTCCGCGCTTGCGCCCATAGGCGGGACGTTTTCTTCTTGGTGCCTGCCCGGGAGCCGGGGACCAATGCCCCATCCCTACCCCCATCGCGGACGCACCTGGATTTCCCCATGAGGGCGCGCCATCCCGCCGCGCGTCCGTGCGCACCATGACACACGGGGAGGCACTCCGGGGATCCGGCGCCGGCGCCCCCGCGGCCGAGCTCGACGAGGCGACGAAGGGCGGCGAGCGGAAGCCCGGCGTCGTGCTGATGGGCCTCGGCCTGTATTCGCGCGGCGAACTCGGGCCCGCCCTGCGAAAGACAAGGCTGTGCCGCCTTGCCGGCGTCATCACGGGCGACCGCCGGAAGGGCGAGGCCTGGAGCCGCGATTACGGGTTTCCCGAGAAGAACGTCTGGAATTACGGCGCGATCCACGAGATCGCCGGGAACCCGGACGTCGACATCGTCTATGTCGTCACGCCGAACGGCCTGCACGAGGAGCACACCATCAAGGCGGCGCTGGCGGGCAAGCACGTGATCTGCGAGAAGCCGATGGCGAGCACCGTCGCCGAATGCGACGCGATGAGCGCCGCGTGCGCCAAGGCGAACGTGCGCCTCTCGATCGGCTACAGGCTCCACTACGACCCGTACCACATCGAGCTCGACCGCCTCGCGCGCGAGGGGGATTTCGGGACGCTGGACAGGATGTCGGGCGAGCACAGCTGGACGTTCAGGAACCGCGCATGGCGGATCGAGAAGGCGCTCTCGGGCGGGGGGCCGCTGATGGACGTCGGCATCTACGTCATCCAGGCGGCGTGCCGCGTGGCCATGGCCCAGCCTGTCGCCGTCACCGCGCGGGAGCTCCCGAAGCAGCGGCCCGAGTTCTTCGACCAGGTCGAGGAGACCATCGAATGGACGATGGAATTTCCCGGCGGCGCCGCCTGCGCCTGCGCGTCGAGCTACAACCGCGACTTCGCCTTCTTCAACGCCCAGGGCGCCATGGGATGGATCCGGATGGCCCCGGCCTATGCCTACCGGGGGATCGTGGCCCACACGTCCCGGGGTCCCCTGGGCTATCCCGAGGCGCCGCAGCAGGCGCTCCAGATGGACGACTTTACATCCTGCATCCTGACCGGCCGGACTCCCCCTCTAGGAGGGGGCCTGGGGCGCGAGCACATGGTGATTATCGAGGCTATTTACAAATCGGCTGCCGAGGGTGGGAGCCGGATTGAGCTTATTTAAGGGGGGTCAAAAGGTCGCTAAACGGCGTGCCTGACCGGGTTTGTAACACAAACCCCTCATTCTAGGTTGGACAGATGGCAGGGAAGATGCTCACTTACTCACAGGATATTCCCAAAACTCGATGGAAAACCTGCGCGGGGCCACGGCCTCCAATTCGCGGATCAGGGTGTCGGCCAAGGTCAAGACGTTCGTTTTAGACACGAACGTCCTCATCCACGATCCGCAATCGATTTACAAATTCCAGGAAAACAACTTGGCCATTCCCGTTGAGGTCCTTGAGGAGCTCGACGCGATAAAGACGGAGCAGTCCACCGAGCGGGGCCGGAACGCCCGCCGGGTGCACCGGATCCTCCAGGAGCTCCTTCCCGACTCGAGGTCGATGCTCGAGGGCGTCGAGCTCCCGAACGGCGGCACGCTTTCCGTCATCATCAACCCTTACATGGCGGACCCGAACCGCCGCTCGCCGTCGATGGACCGGCTGAGGGCGGTCCTTCCGGACCAGACGAAGAAGGACAACCGGATCATCGCCTCGGCCCTCTATGTCCAGGAACAGTACCCGCCGCCAACGGTGCTGGTGACCAAGGACGTCAATGTGCAGCTCAAGGCCAGGGCCGTGGGCCTGGAGTCCCAGGACTACCTCAATGACAAGGTCCCGGAGGAGGTCGAGGAGGCGAGCTACCGAGAGATCCCGCTCTCCATCTACGAGCTCCAGCGCTTCTGCTCCGAGGGGCGCTTCGAGATCGATGCCAAGGCGGCCAAGGCGCTTTACCTGAATGAGTACGTGCTCCTGCGCTCCGACGAGGGCAAGACGATGCCCGCCCGCTACCATGGCGACGGCATCGTGCAGCGGCTGAAGGCCCCGGAGTACGTGAAGGCGCCGGGCGGCATTCCCATACGCGCGCGCAACCTCGAGCAGCAGTTCCTGATGGACGCGCTCATGGACGACAGCATCCACATGCTGACCTGCTTCGGAAAGGCGGGCACGGGCAAGACGCTGCTCACGACGGCGTGCGCGCTGCACCAGACCCTGGACGAGAACTCCCGCTACGACGGCGTCTCGATCTCACGGCCCGTCATCGCCCTCGGCAAGGACATCGGCTTCCTGCCCGGCACGCTCGACGAGAAGATGAAGCCCTGGCTCCAGCCCTACTATGACGCGCTCGAGGTGCTGATCCCCTCGAAGCCGCCGAAGGAGCCGCAGTTCGCCTCCAAGAAGGTCTCGAAGAAGAAGCACTGGAAGCGCGACGAGACGATGACCTCCCCGTCGTCGAACGGCAGCCACGGCCATGCGCCCGTCGGGCCCGTGAAGCCCTATGAGCGCCTGCTCAAGTCCGGCCTTGTCGAGATCGAGGCCCTCTGCTTCATCCGCGGGCGCTCCATCGCCCGCAGGTTCTTCATCCTGGACGAGGCGCAGCAGCTGACGCCCCACGAGGTGAAGACCGTGATCACGCGCATCTCCGAGGGCTCCAAGATCATCCTCATCGGCGACCCGGCCCAGATCGACAACCCCTACGTGGACTCGCGCAGCAACGGCCTCGTGTACTGCCACAACCGCATGAAGGGCCAGGCGGTCGCGGCGCACGTCACCCTGACCAAGGGCGAGCGCTCGAAGCTCGCGGAGCTAGCGGCGGACCTGCTTTAGCCCGAGGAGGCTCGGGGCGCCCCGGCGCAGCGACGCATATTCCATCGCGAGGGCGAAGCAGGCCGTGAAGGCCAGGTCGCTCACCAGCGAGTTGCGAAAGAAGAAGATCGTGGGCTCGTACTGCGGGTGGCCCACGGTCAGCGCCTGCCACCAGCCTGCCACGGTGTGGCTGTAGGCCATGTCGCCTGCCCAGGCTGCCGTGTTCGTCACGAGGTAGAAGAGCATCGAGCTTGCGAGCACGCCGCCGGCGAGGTTCACCCAGTTCCGGCGCCCGGAGATCGCCGCTCCTATTCCCAATGCCGCGGCGAAGCAGAGCACCCTCAGCACCGCGCCGCCGAAGCTCCACTGGTAATGATAGACGGACGCGTAATACTGGTCGATGTAGAGGTCGGACACCACCAGTGCCAGGAAGGGAGCGAGGCGCAGCCACCGGTCGCGCGTGTACACGCCCGCGCAGAACGCCAGCGCCATCACGGGCGAGAAATTGCTCAAACCAGGAACGTAGAGGATGAACACGCGCCAGGCCGCGGCGAGAACGAGGACGACGATTGCAAGGGGCATGGGGACACGCTGGCGCTTCCCCGGGCGAATTTCAAGCGCAGGCAAGGCGCCTCAAGACTCGGCCTCGCGCGCAAGGAGCCAGAGGACGTCCGACAGCCTGTTGGTCCACTTGAGGACCAGGTCCCTGACGACCCTGCCGGACGCGGGGAGCGCCGCCAGGCGACGCTCGGCGCGGCGCGCGGCGACGCGCGCGCGGTCAAAGGCCAGGGCGGTGGCGTTGGCGCCGGGCGTCGCCCATCCTTCCAACGCGAGCCCCTTCGCCTCCAGCGAGGCGACCTGCGCGTCCAGCGCGGCGAGGTCGCCATCGGCAAGCCGCGCGAACTTTGACGTCGCATGGCCCCCGGCATCCTCCTCGGCGCACGCAATCTCGCCCATGAGCGCGACGAGGCACCCCTGGACGCGGAGCAGGAATTCCCTTGTCCCCGCATCGCGGGCCGCGAGCCTCGCGGCGCCGACCTCGACGTTGAGCTCGTCGAAGGCGCCGACGGCCTCGATCTGCGGATGGTCCTTCGCGACGCGCTGGCCGTGGAGCAGGCCCGTCTTCCCGGCGTCGCCCGTACGCGTCGCGATGCTCACGGCTGGGCCGCGGCCTTGCCCGCCTTGGTGCGCTTGGCCAGCTCCTTGATCGACTCCTCGATGGACGCCCGGACGGCCTTCTCCATCCGGTCGATGAAGAGGACCCCGTTCAGATGGTCGACCTCATGGAGGAGGCACCGCGCAAAGAGCCCCGTGCACTCGAGGACGTGCGGAAGGCCGGACGTGTCCTGGAACTTGGCCGTGACCGCCGTCGCGCGCTCCACGTCCCCGCGGATCTCTGGGAAGGACAGGCAACCCTCCTCCGTCGAATGGGTCGGTGTCCTCTTTGCGACCGTGAGCTTCGGATTGACGAGCACCATCGGCATGAACACCCCGAGCGGCAGCTTTTTGCCGTCGAGAATCCACTCGAATTCGGCCTCGGCCTCGCGCAGGTCGACCACGCACATCTGAATCGCCCGGCCCACCTGCTGCGCGGCGAGGCCGATCCCGTGCGCCTCGTGCATCGCATTGATCATCAAGTCCGCGAACAGGGCGAGCTCCTTGTCGAAAACCGCGATTTTCTCGCCTTTCTTGCGCAAAACTGGATCGTTATAGTGAACAATTCCCAGAGACATCGGTCGAGATAAGGACATGAAGCGTGGCCGCGCAATGTCGGCCCCGCAAATCAATACTTTGGACCCGCAAATGAGCCCTACCCACGAGGCCCACAGGTCACCGGCAGCGGCTCCGTCCCTTGTTTTCGCAGGCGTCGTGATCGCCGCCATCGCATGGCTCCTTCCGGTGAGCCTGAAGTCTGTCAGCAGGGCGCTCCTCAACTCCGCGGGGTCGGGCACGCCTTCGGTCGCCGCCTATGGGCGCGACCTCGTCGACTCGGAGAAGATCGGGCCCGCGCGGTTCTTCCTCACCGTGGCCAAGGGCGTGGGCGACCCGCGCGCCGACGCGCTCGACCGCGCGATCACGGACGCCGTCACGCGCCAGCCCTCGCTCTCCGCCTGGGGCGGGTGGGACCCGGCGCTCGACCCCCTGTTCAACCTGCGCCAGAAGACGGACAACGTCGCGAGCACGCCGGTGATGACCTTCCTCATCCCGGAGCACGCGCGCGAGACCGTCAGGGCGTACCTCTCGAGCTCGGGCTCGCTCGGCGTCCAAGCCATCCTCAAGACCCGCGATGTGTCCTCGACGGGCAGGTTCGTCCCAGCCGGCCGCGCGGGCGGCCAGCCCCTTGACGCGCTGATCCTGCTGACGGGCCTGCTCTACCAGGGCGAGCACCTGTCCCCGACGCTGCAGAGGGAGGTGCGCTCCCTCGCCGAGTCTGCCGTCTCCCGGAACCAGCTCGGCGACCTCGAGGGGTTCTACATGGACCTGCTGGCCCTCGGCAGGCGCCTCGACTGGACGCAGCTCTGCGAGCTGGTCAAGCGCACCCAGAACGTGCGCACCGTCGGGGAATACGCGCACCTGGCGCGGGTGGCCCCGGACCAGCTTCCCTATATCTACACGGCGGCCCTGCTCGCCAACTCGGCCGACAGCGTCGCCTCCTACCTCATCCAATTCGGAAAGTCCGGCTCCGAGGACCTGCACCTGGCGCTGTCCGACGGCCAGGGCGCCGTCAACCTGCTGCTCCAGCGCGGCGTGCCGGTCAACCGGTCGCCCGGCCCGACGATGGGCGCGGCGTCCGCCCTCGTCCTCGAGCACCCGCGCCTGATGCTCGCCGTCAAGTACGCGGGCTACATCCTCGGGCTCTTCCTCCTGCTGCGCGGGCTCGACCTCTGGATCGTCTCGCCCGCGGGCGGGGCCGAATCGGCCCCGAACCAGCACATGCGGGCCGGAATCCTGGCGATCGTGATGTCCGCCCTCCTCATCGTCGCGACGGAGCCCTACCTCCTGAAGGCGGCGCCCACGTCGGAGTACCGGGTGAGCCTGGCCATCCCGATGCTCGCCGCCACAGCCACTCAAACTGAATCTCCCCAGAATCAAAAACCCGTCACCATGGAAACATCCACACTCGTATCAATCGGCGTGTTCGCCGCCCTTCAGGTCGGCATGTACCTCGCCTGCCTCCGCAAGATCCGCGAGATAGAGGTCCAGGACGCCTCGCCGCTCCTCAAGCTGCGCCTCATGGAGAACGAGGAGAACCTCTTCGATAGCGGCCTCTACGTCGGCATGATGGGCACGGCCGCCGCGCTCGTCCTCCAGGTCATCGGCGTCATCGAGCCGAACCTGCTGGCCGCGTACTCGTCGAACCTCTTCGGCATCATCTGCGTCGCCATCGTCAAGATCCGGCACGTGCGCGGCTTCAAGCGCCGCCTCATCCTCGAGGGGCAGAGGCCAGTCGCCGCCACAGCAGCCGTATGAACAGGACGCTCCTGCTTTTCATCGTAGACTTCCTTTTCCTCAACCTGATCGCGCTCACGCGCTGGGAGAAGTCGGAGCCGGCGCGCCCGCACGCGCCGCCGGTCAACGAGATCTCCGCGAACACGGTCTCCAAGGACCAGGACCTCGTCGAGGCCATGCGGCAGTCGCTCGAGGAGGAGCAACTTTCCAAGGAGGCCCTCCAGCAGAAGCTGGCGTCGGCGGACTCGACCCTCGCGTCGCGCGAGAAAAGCCTGGGCGATCTCCAGACGGACAGCCAGAAGCTCACGGCCCAGCTCGTCGACACGCAGAAGTCCCAGGAGGACCTGAGCGTGAAGTACCAGGCCGAGTCCCAGGAGAACTCGCTCACGCGCAGCGAGCTGGCCCAGCTCCAGCGCGAGCTTGAGGACAAGAAGGCCGAGGCCGAGCGCCAGAAGCAGGCGCTCACCGCGCTCGAGTCGCAGCAGGAGGCCGCCCGCAAGCAGATCGAGGGCCTGACGGTCGCCGTGGCCGTCGGCGAGCACGAGAAGCAGCAGCTCTCGGCGCAGGCCACGCAGCTGCAGGGGGAGGTCCAGGAGGAGCGCGCGGAAAGGGCGAAGGTCGAGCAGGAGACGACGCAGCTGGCCCAGGGCGTCGGCGCCCTCGCGCAGAACTCGGGCGAGCTGACCAAGGAGATCCGCGACAACCGGCCGATCTCGGCCAACGTCCTCTTCAACGACTTCCTGGCAAACCGCGTCGAGACCACGTTCTCCGCGACGAAGAAGGGGCTCTTTGGCAGCAGCACGCGCGACAAGGACACCCGGACGGTCTTCACCACCGACGGAAAGCAGGTCTACGCGCTCCTCGAGGTCGAGGACACGCCGTTCTCGCTCGCGGAGATCGGCGCGGACTGGCAGAAGATATCCGTGCGCTTTGACAGGCCGCCCGACTACAAGTCGACAGGCTCGGCCATCGAGTTCCTCGAGGTCGACCCGAGGGTGGTGGTCGTGCCCGTCGACGCCGAGCAGGTCGCGGCGCTGGGCGCCAAGGTGTACCCGCTCGCGGCGGACCCGCTCAAGTTCCCCGAGGCCCTGCTGATCAGCGGCGGGGGCAAGGGCTACGGCGAGCTCGGGTTCAAGCTGGACGACGCCCACCGGGGCTATGTCCGGGTCGACAACCGCCTGGTCAAGCGCCTCTTCGGCGACTTCGCGACCTCGCGCGGCGACCTCGTGTTCAGCAAGCTCGGCGAGCTCCTGGGGATCATGGTGAACGGCGACTACTGCGTCCTGCTCGGCAACTTCACGCCCGCGGCGACGATCACCGCGGGGGACGACACGTCCTCGCAGCACACGGGCAGCGTCCTCGACTCGCTCTCGGCACGCGTCATGGCGATGCCCCCCGAGCTCCAGTAGGCGCCGGCGCCCGGACGTAGACGGAGCTGCGCAGAAGCCCGAGCTGGCGTTCGCGAGAGGCCGCGGGAACCCAGCCGGAGGCGGCGAGGAGTTCCTCGGAAGGAGGCAGCGCGCGGGCCCCGATCCCGGTCTCCCAGCGGAAGCACGCATAGAGGACGCGCAGCCAAGCCCCCGCCCTGAGGCGCCGCAGGCCCCCGGCCGGCAGGACGAAGTCCGAGAAAAGCCACGGGGCCCCGGGCCGGAGCGACGCCGTCACGCGGCCGACGAGCGAAGCCGCGTCGGCCTCGCTGAAGCAGTCCAGGAAGAAGAGCGTGGCCGCGCCGTCGAACACCCCCTGCCCGAGGTCGAATGTGCGCGCGTCGGCGCACGCGAAGCGCACGCGGTCCGAGGCGCCGAGATCGGCGATCCTCCGCTGGGCGCGCCCGATCATCCCGGGGCTCGAGTCGACGCAGAGGATCCTCGCCTGCGGCGCGGCCGCGGCCACGCGCGCCGCGCAGCGCCCGTCGCCCTCGCCGAGCAGGACGATGTCCCTGCAGCCGGACAGGCGGCCCAGGTATTCGAACCGCGCGGCCTCCAGGTCGGCGCCGAAGGCGAGGAACTCAAGGAGGCGGTACCAGCGCGCCATCCGGTCGAACCCCCGGGGCCTCGCCGTCACAGGAGCCTCCAGCATAGGAGCGGGACCGCGGGGGTCATGAGCGCGACGTCGGCGAGGACGCGCGCAAGGACGCGGCCCGCGCGCCGCTCGGCTAGGTCGACCAGGCCAAGGAGCAGCGCGCTTGCGCCCGCGCACGCGGCGGCGGGCCGCAGTCCCGTGCTGCCGGCGAGGAACAGGGCCGCCGAGCCGGCGCCGATCAGCCAGAGGAGCGCGCGGCTCACCGTCGTCGCCTGCCTGAACCGCAGGGCGAGGGACGTCTGGCCGTGGCTGCGGTCGACCTCGAACTCCCAGACCGAGATCAGCACGCAGTTGGCGAAACAGAGCAGGGTGAAGAGCCCGAGGGGAAGCGCCAGGTTCGCCGCGCCGGGAAGGCCGAGCAGGAACAGGGCCGAGCCTGCGGCGATGAGCGCCGCCACGCAGGCCTCCTTGGGCGCGCGCCAGCGGCTGGACCGGTGGACGAGCTGGTGGGACAGGAGGTAGGCGGCGACGGCGAGGAGGAGCAGCAGGCCGTTGCGGAACTCGACCCGGGTGAGGCCCCGCCACGCGACCGCGACGTCGAGCGCCAGCACGCCGGCCCACACGATGAAGATCTCCCAGCGCCATCGCACGTGGAAGGCGTGCCTCCACGTCCGGATCCGGTCCGGCGCGAGCCTCCATCCCTCGATCCAGCGATCCGCGGCGTAGGCGAGCCACACGGAGCAGCCGAGGACGAAGCGCTCGGGGGCGCCGATCACGGCCGGGACGGCACCCGCCAGGAGCGCCTGCCAGAGGAGGGCCACCGCGGGCGCGTCCAGCGACAGGATCGTGGGCCACAGCCACCACGGGGGTTTTTCTGAGACGGCGGATTGCACGGGGCGCCGACAGCTTGTGTACTTGGAAGCGGTTCACAATACCACCCCGAGAAAACGCCCCATGGCACCCAATATCCTCTGGATCGTCACCACCCAGTGGCGCGCCCAGGCGCTGGGGTGCGCGGGGGATCCCAACGCCCGCACGCCCTTCCTCGACTCGCTGGCCGCGGAGGGCGTGGTGTACGAGCAGGCGGTGACCCCGCACCCGTTCGGCCCCTTTGCGCGCGCCGCGCTGCTGACGGGGATCGAGTCGCCCGCGAACGGGATCAGGGACTACTACGACCCGCTGCCCGCCGGTGCGCGCACGATCGCGCACCGGATGCGCGAGCGCTCCTACGCAACGGCGTTCTTCGGGAAGTGGCACCTCGCGGCGAGGGACCGCGCCGCGGGACTGGTGGGGGAGGCCCACGCAATGGAGGTCGTCCCCAGTGGCCAGCGCGGCGGGTTCGACTTCTGGGAGGGATTCGAAAGCGGCTTTCTCCTCAACAATCCCTGGCTCCACGGGACGCGGCTGCCGGAGCCCGTCCGCTTCCACGGGTACCAGAGCGACGTCGTCTGCATGCGTGCGCTGGACTTCGTCCGCGGCCTCGGCGCGCCGTGGTTCGCCGTGGTGAGCCTGGAGGCGCCGCACCCGCCCTATGCCGCGCCATCCGCGGGTGTCCCTCCCAGGGACCCGGCCTCGATCGTGATGCGCCCCAACGTCCCCCCGCTCGGCGCCGCGGCCGACAGGGCGCGCGCGGAGCTTTCGGGATATTACGCCCACACCGAGGCGACGGACCGGTCGATCGCGGGCCTGGTGGGCGGGCTTCCCCGGGAGACGATCGTGGTCTTCACGTCGGCTCACGGGGACATGCACGGCTCCCACGGCCTCTTCCGCAAGGGCTGGCCGCACGAGGAGAGCGTGCGCGTGCCCCTGATCGTGCGCGCGGGCGGGCCCGCGCGCAGGGATTCAAGCGCCCTGACGCTGGCCGACCTGGCCGGAATCACAACCGCGTGGGCTGACGGCGGGGCCGGGGCTCTCCTGGCTGCCGGGCTGCGGGAAAGGGTCTATGCCCGGATATCAATGCCGTCTGTGGTGGCACTGGCCGACCAGTGCGACCGGGAGTGGAAGGGGATCCGTTCCGCGACGCGCAAGCTCGTGCTCCAGCCCGGCGGCGCTCCCTGGCTCTGCTTCGACCTGGAGAACAGTCCCCTTGAGCTGGACAACCTGGTCCACGATCCCTCGAGGGCCGCGGAGGTCCGCAGGCTGCAGGGGCTCGTCAGCCCGTAGCCGTCTTTGCCGGAACCTTCTCCTTGGAGAACTGGCGCCGGATCGCGGCGACGATCTCGTGCATCTTCACGGGCTTGGAGATGTAGTCGTCCATGCCCGCATCGAGGCAGATCTCGCGGTCGCCCTGCATCGCGTTGGCCGTCAGCGCGATGATCTTGGGCTGGCGGTCCGCGGCCACCGTGCGGCGGATCCTGCGGCTGGCCTCGAGGCCGTCCATCTCCGGCATCTGGAGGTCCATGAGCACGAGATCGTAGCTGCGGTTCTGGAAGGCGTTCACGGCCTCGAGGCCGTTGCCGACCGCGTCGGCGTTGTAGCCCATCCGCTCCAGGAAGCGCAGCGCGACCTTCTGGTTGACGGCGTTGTCCTCGGCAAGCAGGACGGTGAGGGGGATCTCCTCGGCGATGGGCCGGTCCTCGTGGCGGGCCTGGACGACGATCCCGCCGCTGCCGCTGCGGTTGCCCAGGAGCGAGAGCGCCTGGAGGAAGGAGGCCGTCTTGATGGGCTTTGACACCGCGGCGTACGGGTAGCCGTCGCCCGGGGCCGGCGGGGGCGTCTGGCCCAGGCGGAAAAGCACGAGCCTCGGGCACTTGATCTCCAACGTGAGCTCGAGCGCCCTCTGGCTGTCGAATTCGGGCAGGTCCAAGATGACGACGGCGGGCGGGTTCGGGAGGGTGGCAGCGACCTCCACGGCGGAGGCCGGGTCGTTCGCGAACACGGTCGTCGCGCCCAGCGTGTCAAAGAGCGTCCGCACGCGCGCGCGCGTGATGGGGTTGTCCTCGATGCAGAGGGCGACCGCGCCACTCAGCTCCATGCCGACATAGGTCTGGGCCATCACCTCCGCCGGGCGCTGCGCCGCGTCGGTCATGATGGCGATCGTGAACGTCGAGCCCTTGCCGGGGACGCTCTCGACCCGGATGTCGCCGCTCATCAGCTGGCAGAGGCGCTGGCAGATTGCGAGGCCGAGGCCGGTGCCTCCGTACTTGCGCGTCGTCGAGGAGTCGACCTGGCTGAACGCCTTGAAGAGGCGGTCAACGCGGTCGGGGGGGATGCCGATGCCGGTGTCCTGCACCGTGATCTCGAGCCTCATGCGCCCCGCCGGCG